>Ga0307510_10000644_pt1 | contig 35417 bp, 32 predicted proteins | sample 12_EM_MG_FD_207224 | JGI IMG/M metagenome (GOLD analysis project Ga0307510, IMG submission 207224) | Populus trichocarpa ectomycorrhiza microbial communities from riparian zone in the Pacific Northwest, United States - 12_EM | ecosystem: Host-associated > Plants > Roots > Unclassified | place...
TCACCCGTGGCTTTGACATCATGGCCAAGGCCGGTATCGACCGCGACACGCTGGACGCGGCGGCGCACCAGGCGTTCACCGGGCTCCCGCTCACGTCCCGGTATCGGGAGCGTCACTCGTCCTGAGTCGGCCACCGCACTGTGTGGTGTCAGGCGCGTCAAGTAACGTGGCATGCGCCTCCATTTACCGTATGTTGACCGGAACGCATGGTAAATGGCCCCAAGGTGGGCGGTCGATGAGGCAGCCGCACTGGTCCGACGTCGAGGGTCTGTCGAGCGTGTGGATAGGAAGATCGCGCCGGACCCCCTGAGGAAGTCCGCTTCACCGACATCGAACACCTTGAGTTCGATCTGTAGCAGCAGCACTCCGAACAGCTTCCGAGATCCGTGTGACTGATTCCTAATGCCGTCTGTCAAGCCGCGAGCATGTTGGGCGGTGAGAGAGCATCTGATCAATGTTCAGGGCGATGTGGGCGGCTTGTCTGTTTCGATTCGCCAGGTTGGTGTGGATTCTCCGGTGAGTTCGCGGCTAGTTTTGTTAGCCATGGCCCAGTGGATCATTGTGCGGGATCGCTGGGGCAGGGCTTCGTAGTCTCGGACGAGGCGCCGGTGCTGCATCAGCCAGCCAAAGGTGCGTTCGATCACCCAGCGTTTCGGCTGGGGCTGGAATCCTTTGGCGGTGGGCCGTTTCACGACCTCGACGTCGATTCCCTTCGCGGCACCGTGCTGGAAGACGCTGGTCTGGTATCCGCCGTCGGCCCAGACCTTGGTCACACTGGGATGTGAGGTGGCGAGTTCGTCGAGCAGGCGTTTTCCGCCGGTGGAGTCGTGCACCGAGGCGGCCGTGACAATGACGGCCAGGACCAGGCCAAGGGTGTCCGTGGCCACGTGCCGCTTACGTCCTTTGATCTTCTTGCCGGCGTCGATGCCCTGACTGGCCTCAGCGACGTTCGCGAAGGTCTTCACGCTCTGCGCATCGATCACGGCGGCCGACGGGTTCGCGGGCCGGCCATGCGCGCGGCGTGACTTGTCGCGCAGCAGATCGTGCACTAGCTGAGCGGTGCCGTCCACTTCCCACTTCGCGTAGTAGTCGCAGACGGTCTTGTACGGCGGGAAGTCGTGCGGCAGGTACTCCCACGGGATACCCGTGCGGTTGACGTAGAGGATGGCGTTCACGATCTCCCGCAGCTCATGCACCCGTGCCGCGGTGCCCGGCCCGGTCCGGGCAGCCCGCCAGGCCACGAACACCGGCTCGATCAACGCCCAACGGGCATCGGACACGTCACTGCGATAAGGGCGTCGAGAACTCACGAGACACGCAACGACTCACCGTCGCCACGGTCACAGCGAACACGCCAAATCACCTGTAAACCAGATCAGTTGCCCTCTTAGCGACGATACTCGGCTGGACTCCCTGCATTGTCAGTGCCAGCCGTCACAATCGACTCATGTGGAACAAGCGCGGGTTCAGAATGCCCGAAGGCGCGGAAATCGTGAGCCATCAAGGCGATGAGTTCAGAGTTGATGTCAGCATGCCGCTCGACGAGGACGGGTACTTCGGCCGCCAGTGCCCCGAGTGCTCGATGAGCTTCCGGATGAACGGGGAAGACGAAAAAGCCCTGCCCGACGATCTCGAACTCTGGTGTGTCTACTGCGGTCACCACCAGGAGCATTCGGAGTTCATGACCGCTCAGCAGCGGGATCGCGTCATGCGGGCTGCCGAAGACCTCGGCACACAGATCGTGAACCAGGCCCTGAGCGGCGCCTTCCGAGGTCTGTCGAGGGGCAGTTCACGCCGGTCCGGCATCTCCCTCTCCATCTCGTACAAGGAGAAGCCCTTCTACCCGCGTCCCCTTCCGGGCATCAACGAAGAGCGACTGGCCCGCGTCCGCACCTGCCCCGGCTGCCAGGTCCGCTACGCCGTATTCGACGAACACCGGTTCTGCCCCGTCTGTGGTCGGCTCCCCGCCGCACCGGTCGCCTTCGACGCCCTCCAGGCCGAGACGGCGCGCCTCGATGCCCTCAATGCCGTGTCCGACGAGGCGAAGGCGGTACTGCGCGAACAAGGGGTCTTCACGCGCAGTTGGGTCGACACGATCGAGAACGTCGTGGGGGTCGTCGAGGCCCTTGCCTCCGCTCATTTCGAGGCCTCGGTGACGGATGCCGCCGACCGGCTCCGGGGCAAGGGGAATGTCTTTCAGCGCCTCGCCGACATGGCCGACCTGTTCGTGGCCGCCGGGTACGACGACATCCGTAGGATTCTGGGACCGGAGACCTGGCAGCGCCTCATCGAGACGTGGGCCGCCCGCCACGTCTTCACCCACAACGACGGCATCGTCGACGAGAAGTACCTGCTGAAAGTCCCAACGTCGTCCGCAACGGTCGGCCGGCGTCTTGTCATCTCCGAAGCCGCCTGCCGCCGGGCAGTCGAGGACACCGCAAGCCTGTGCACGGCACTGGCCGAGCTGACTACCTAAGGGGCCACACCTTGGCCCCACGAACTCCGCAGCCATGTCAGCCATCTGATCCAGCATCAGGTCGGTCAACCATCTGAACGGCGCGGCCCTGGACTAGCAATACAGAATAGGCACACCGCTGCGGGACGCCCTGCTGGACCACTTCCGAGACGTGGGACACCGACTCGTGACAGCGGATGGTGGCAGGCCGGGGAGACCTCGTCCCGGTCTGCTCCGGGTGGGGCTGGAGCGTAGGCCACCCGTGTTGTGGAGGAGAAGCTGAAGTCGTCGAGCGCTGGGGTGTCCTCGCGCATGTGAGGATGCCAAGTGGGGACGGGAGGCGCCCGGTATGGCAATCGAATGGGACCGGCTCGGACAGCCAAGTTTCGACCGTCACGTCGAGGCGCTGCTGTACCGCATGTTCGACGGCAGTAGTGGACGCGTGATCGCCGTCAACGGCCGTGGCGGTGACGGCGGCATCGACGTACAGGTCACCGCCGACGCCGGCCTGCGGATCTTCCAGCTGAAGTACTTTCCCGACGGATTTCCCGGATCCCTAAAGAGCCGCAGGACGGCGATCAAGAAGTCCTTCAAGCGGGCCATGCAGCACGAGCCGGTGGAATGGACGCTCGTGGTGCCGTGCACGCTGACCACGTCCGAGCGGACCTTCGTGAACAACCTTGCCAACGGCCAGTCTGTGACGGTGTCCGTCCTGGACCGTACAGGGCTCGACGGCAGCTTCTCCGAACACGCGGACTTGGAGGCCAGCTTCACCCGGAACCAACTACGCGAGGCGGCGCGGGACTTCAACCAGGAGCAAGCTCTGCTGCTCGGGGGAAACGATCTCGTCGATCGGGTCCGCGCCCTGGGCAGCCGCGCAGACAACATCGACACTGACTGGACGTGGGACTTCGCCCGCCGCGGCGAAAGCGTGATCAGGACGCTGCGCGCCAAGCACCCCCTGGCCCACGAGGTCAGCCCCATCACGTTGCGCGTAACTGGGCGGACAGGCGCGCTGGGCGCCGATCTCACCGCAGCGATCACCCGGACGCTGGGGTTCGGCATCGCCGAGGAAGTCACCCTCCCCCCGACGACAGTAGAGAGCCTCACGATCGACGGCCCCGCCTGGCTGGCGGAGACCGTCACCAGCCCCATGGTGGTCTGGAAGCCCGTGCCGACTGCCGCAGGTGCAGGAGCTCCCGTCGAGGTCACCTTCCTGGACACCAGAGGCGCGGTAACCGCGCGCTATGCGGGCCGACTCAACACCATCGGCTCCGGCGGCCTGGGCGCTTCGATCGACGCTGACATCTGCGGTGCCCGGATGCAGATGATGCTGCCGTTCGACAACACCGCGGCCGCCACGTTGCGCTACTCCTTCGACCTAGAGGGCCGCGAACCAGCCGAAGCGATCAAGGTTCTGCGCCTTCACCAACGGCTGCTTCTCGGGGGCGACCTACGAGTCACAATCAACGGCCAGCACGGCGGTTCCGGACAGCTCCCCTCCACCGGCACCCCCGACGACCTGCGCCAGGTGGAGCGCTTGCTGCTGTATCTCGCTGACCTGGAAGTTGTGCAACACCACTGTGAAGCCTACTTCCCGGCCCCCCTCACTTACACGGCCCAGGAGCGCATTGACCTCCGCGTGGCCCGACTGCTCATCGAAGGACGGTGCGTTGTCTACCCCTACGCCCGGGCCCTGAGCTTGACCCTTAACGGCCAGGACGACCCGTCGGTGCGCCGCTTCCTCAGCGAGGAGCCGCTGGCCCTACGGATCAGCCCACCCGATCACGAGATCACCATCGGCGCCCGAAGCCTCGACATCGGTTCCGTCCACTTCTTCCACACCCGCCTGACCATCGAAAACGCCCGCGAGGCGTTCGCCGCGCTACGCAATGGTCATGGAGCGGGCAAGAAGATCGTGCTCCGCCCAGACCGCGGCGAACGCTTCCGGGTCTTCCTCGCCGGCAGCAACGACGACGGCCAACCCCTGGCTCCCACGCCCCTGGGCCTGGACGGCCTCACTGAACCCACATAGGACAAGGCAACAGCGCTACGGAGGGGAACGATGGCAGCCCACACCGGCAAGAACTACGAACGCCAGGTCATGCGCCACTTGACGGAGCAAGACAAAAACGTGGTCTTCGAGCTTGATATCAAGATTCCGGCGCGTGTAACCGGAGACCTGCGTCAAATCGACGTGTGGCTGCCCAAATCCCGCGAGATCATCGAGTGCAAGCATCACGCCCGACCCGTGGATGTCGGCGTCATCGACTCCCTCCTCGGAAAAATCGATGATATTGGCGCGTCAAGCGGAAGAGTCTTTAGCCACAGCGGATTTACCAGGGCCGCCAGAGCACGAGCAGTGAAATCCGGTATTGGATGTGAGGCGTTGGCGTTCGACGATTCCTGCGATGCGTATCCTGAGCGGAGCGGCAGAGGGTACTACTTCGGCGACTACATTGACCTGTGCCTCGCTTCGACACGTGAATGCGACAGCTTTGGGCGCATCAACTACGCAGACGGGGACGGCAACGACTGGCCAGTCTGCGTCGGCCATAGTATCGATTGGCATAACAGGCAGATGCACAGCTTTATCTCCTATGTCCTCATGACCCATTACTTGGGCCAGCCTCCGGCAGAAGAAGCCGTTGTGTTCTTCCTCGAAGAGTATGGGCAGCGTCTTGAAGCAGGCTTTGAGTGGCGTATTGATGAGGCCGAGGTCTCGCGCATCGCCTTCGCTGTGTAGTTCCCAGCCCCCAGGGCCGCGCGTAGTACGCCGAACAGCGACCGCTCGGAGCGCCATGGCTCCAGCAGGCAGCAGCGGTTGAGTAAGCCCTCTTCGACAAGGCGGAGTTCGTCGACGGCTACGCGGTGCTGAGCTGGCCCTTCGGCCTGGACACGTCGGACTGGTGCGCTCGCTGGTCGACAGCAACGCCAACCCCGAGACTGTCGTCCGTATCCTGAGCCGACGCCACGCCGTGTGCCTGGCTCACAGGTATACGTGATGGAAGCACAGGCAGGGGATGCGCCGGGCTTGAGCACGCCCACCTTCCAGCAGCGGCAGTCAACGATCACCGTGCGAAGTAGCCGCCCCGCCCTAAAGGTGTGCGGCTCACCGGGAACCACTCCTACTCGGACGGCGACGCCGCCTCGGCACGGCGACCGGCCCTCGCACCGGTGTGGCAGACAGGTCCGCGCGAATGGCACTTTGCGTCGCGGTGATGGCGAGTGGCGCGCTGGGCAGCGTGCCCGCCTCGGTGTCCGATCCGGACGGCAGATATTCCGGCCTGTGGAGAGGTAGCGTGTGGCAATGACCGAGGAGGAACTACGGGCAGTTGAACAGCGGTTGCGCGAAATCGCCGAGGAGTCAGGTCTCGGCTGGGCGATCGAACAGGCGGACGAGCAAATCGCCGAGGGGATCGCGAAGGACGACGATTCGCCTCCGAGACGCAGCTACAACAGCTGGAACTATCGCATAGGGCTCGACGACGACAGTGGGTATCAGTTCGAGGCCGTAGCGGGATGGAGCGCCCCTCGCCGCACCGTCGGACTCGCCGACAGGCCCGTGGGCCAGCGCGTCGTGATTTTGATCGATGCGGTTTACCGTGTTCTGACCGAACTGCCCGCGGTCGAGCGGGAGATGCTGAAGAACTTCTCGCCGTCGACGGCGCTTCGCGTGACTCCGGCAGCCTCGGTCTCCTTCGCTCCAGACGAGGACCGGCCCGGATACGAGATCCGGACGCTGGCAGTGGACTCAGAGCCCGGTGGCGATGCGGTCGACAGCGACGAGCGACCGCAGGCGCGCGCTGCAACCGCGCTCTCGCAACTGCGCGCTCTGGTGATGCAGTCATGACAGGCGTCACTGCGCTGCTCGACGAACTGCAACGCACGCTGCCAGCGGACTCGATGTCCTACACGGCCAAGTCGGAGCCATGGGACGTGTACGAAGGCTATGTTTTTACGCTCGCAGTCCACGCGGCTGCGGCCGCGGGGGCCCACGTGGAGTTTCGCACTGTCAAGGGCTCTCGCACCTCTGATCTGATCTTCAGGACGAGTCCGGGCAACATCTGGTCCACCCGGCGCGAGTACACCCACGCCCTGGTCTCCTTCCCCGGGGCGCCCGAACTGGAGATCCACATCGGTGTGAAGGTCGAAGGCCTGTCGCGGGTTGCACACGAGTGTGACGTGCTGATCCTCTGGGCCGCGGAGGCCGAGTACTGCAGACGCAACCTCTGCCTCCCGCGCACCAAATTCTGCGTCGCGGCGGCCGAGTGCAAGTTCTACGCCTCCTCTCCTCCGTTGGGGACTGCTCGCGGCTTCGAAGGACTCTGCGTCGACTTGGGCAAGGTCGGCAAGAAGGCTGTGCTCGTAACCAACGGGCAGAACCCCAGCTCGGTGAGGTATTTGAAGAAGCGTAGGCGGGTGTGGGAGCAGAACGTCCTGCCAGGCACCGCGCAGGTTAAAGCGCTGAAGGAGAAGTTCCGCGATGCGCTACGAGATCACATCGTAGAGTTCGTCCCCGATTACGACGTGTAGGCAGCGAATCAGCCGCCCTGGTGCACCGGCCACGTCACTGGGCAGGGCCTGCGCGACTAGGAGGCGTATCAAGTCGTGATCAATCAGCGCCCCAGGTGAGGTCTTTGATCTAGATCATCGACGCGCGCAGATCGAGTGCGGTGAGGTAGTTGTCCGGGGTCTCGTCGTACCGGGTCGCGATGCCTGACCAGGCCTTGACCTTGTCGATCAGGCCCTCGACGTTTAAAGAGGTCGGCGTCGTGGCCGACGGGCCGACCGCCTCGGGGGCCCTTCTTCCTGCGGTTAGCGGTCTGGCCTGACTTCTCTGGGACGACGGCCTTGATATGGCGCTTCCGCAGGTGGGACCAATTGCCGCGGGACGAATAGGCCTTGTCCCCGGCGACCGTGTCCGGCCAAGTGCGGGAGCCGCCGGGGCCACGGACCCGGATCTTCCCCAACACCGAAATGAACTGCGGGCTGTCGGCAGTCTGTCCAGCGGTCAGGACGAAGGCCAGCGGGGGGGGCACTTGCAGGTCGGCGGCGAGGTGAACCTTGCTGGTTCGACCGCCCCAAGACCGGCCGAGCAAGGCGGCCTTCAGCCGGAGCTCTCGGCGGCACCGGACGCGTCGTCGTTCCTCCCGCCCGGGGTCGACATCGGCGTCCTGCCCGTTTTATTCTTCACCACCGCCCCATTAACCCAACCTTCTCCTCATCGGCAGTCCGTGACGTTCGGGAGTGTGGGGGCGGCCAGGCGTCTACGGGCCTGACCGCCTCCACGAGGTGTGCTCAGGCCGTGGCTGCGTGGGCGAGGCTGATGGGGCTGGCGCCGTAAGACTTGGCGCGTCCGATGCCGGTCAGCACGGTGTGGGTGAGGGCGGGCGCTGTTGCCTGCGTTCCAACAGGGATACCACTCGCCTGCTGGCGTGCTGGTGGTCGCCTGGCGATTCTGCCAGTGGAGCTGATTCACTGTCTGGGGTACGGGCCGTGACGGTACGGAATAGTTCCATCGGCACACGGCACTGCGTAACCAGCTGAGACTCGCCGATACCTTCTTGCGTCAGCAACTCCACGGCTCTTGGCAGTAGGGACGGCTGCTCGATAGCGCCGATCAAGCCCGGCTCGTTCCGGCGCCAACCTCGGGCAGAAATGGTCGTCATGGCGTTTCGGTAAGACGTGTCGCTGAGTCGTCCGAGCCACCGGGCACGGTATAGAAGAGCCTGGATACTGACCCCCCATTGCTCCTTGAGCCGGGCCAGTGTCCGCCAAGCGGTGGCGCCCATCGTGGCGGGAAGCAGATTCCGGATCTGGTCGGCAGGCATCAGCAACTCGGCTGCGAAGCGATGCGCCTGGGCCTCGACGATGCGCCCACCGGGCTCCGCGTCGCTGTGCATGATCAGGTGTCCCAGCTCATGGGCCACGTCGAAGCGCTGACGGTAGTAGTCCCGCTTGATTGGGTTGAGGACGACCACCGGACGCAGTTTGCTGTCGAACGAGTAGGCGTCGACGGACGCTGCCTGAGGTGGGCTGAAGACTACGAGAACGCCGTGGTTCTCCAGCATCCTGACGAGGTGTCCGGCAGGCCCATCCCCGATCCCCCACTCTTGGCGGAGGAGTTGTGCGGCACGTTCCGGGCCGTCGCCGTCTAGGTCCTCCGCAGCCACGGGATGGCTGGGAACGGCTGGATCCGGGAACTCGACATGCCGCTCAAGGCTGGTCGTGATGTCCACAGCAAGCTGGCCGAAGGCATAGGCCTGGTCGCGGGCCAACTGGCTGGTGGAGCGAAGCGAGCGGAAGTGCGGTGCCGTGCAGAGAGCGGCAACGTCTTCTGCACGGATTGCGAAGAACCCTGGGTCGACTGACAGGCTCAGTGCCAGTTGCGCCACTGTTGCGGCAGTCGGCCTTTTGGCTCCGGACTCCCAGGCCGCCACGGCGGTTGGGCTTTTGTCGACCAGAGCGGCCAGGTCGCTTTTACGCAGGCCCGCCAGATGTCTCGCCAGTTTAAGGCGAGCACTGTCGAAGAGCGCGGCGACCTCCGCCGCCCGGTCGAGCGTAGATGTACGAGAACTCACCCTTCACCACTAGCACGGTTGTCCTGGCGCTCCTCAGCGGGGCGGCGCAGGCGAACGGGTGCGTCTGGCACGATGTTCGGCCCGGTCGGCAGAGGCGTGTCATCTGTGCGGCGTCCACCGTCAGCCGGCGGCGCACTGAGGATGTCGTGCCGCCAATACCATGCCTGTCCCCCACCGGTGTTGAGACGGGCACGCCCGAAGACCAGTTCGATCTGGCCGCTGAGGGGGTCGAGACTGTGGGCAACGACGTACGTTGCGAGGTCGAGTTCCAGCCCTGTCGCCAGCATCGCCAGTCCGGCGAGTTCCTCTGTATCCAAGTCCTCAAACAGCGAGGGCTGCGGCGGCTCAGAGATGGGCTGCCTGGCCACTCGCTGCTTGGTCGGACTCTTCCGAGGCCAGGGCAGCCGGTCAAGGTTGCCGAAGTCGCATGAGGCGAGCAGGAATCGACGCTCACCATGCGCCCAGCCGGGGCTGCCGTTGAGGTTGGCGCGTTGCACCAATCCCGCGTCCAACATCGGCATGGTGTCGACGTCGCGTTCGGACAACTGGTCGTACAGCAGGTCAAGATCGGCGTCGTCGTTGCCGGAACGCACCGCGTAACGCTCACAGGCAAACACACGGTCGAGACGATCACGAAACAGCGTGTACCTGATGCTGCCGAGCAAGGCCGTGTCGTGACCGTCAGCTTCGGAGTACGTCTCCAAGGCCCGAGCGGTAGCGGACAGATACGCCCAGCGCACGCCGGCCAAGAGACCGACGCCACCGAGCTCCCCGATGACATCCTGGTGTTCACTCACGGTAAGAAAGTTACACCATGGCCAGTAATTCGCGCGACAGACTAAACCGTTTCAACGCATTGAGGTCACCAAAGCGCACCCCACTGTCCTTCTATACCGAGAACTCGATGACACGCACGGCCACACGACGGGGAAGAAGATGGTGGCTCGCCGATGCGGACTGGTTTACGCCTAGGTGCCTCACCGCCGCGATCAACCGTTCCCGCGAGGACCAAGCAGGGCACCCGGTTGCTCAGAGGGCGTGAATGTCGTGGACAGACCAGCCGCGAGCCGTCATCGCCTCGACGTATGGTTCAGCTCTTGTACGGTGCGCGGCGAACGCAAGCAGGTGCGTGGCGCGGGTAGCCCCAACAAAGACAAGCTGTGCCGCGCGCTGGACTGTGAGCAACGCCTTGGAAGCGTCCTGGTCCCGGCTCAGGAGTCCGAGCACCTCGTGTACGTCGTACTTCTTGCCACTGCGTTCCAGGCATTCGAGGATGAGCGTTGCCGCGTGCGTTTCACCCTTGGCACTCTGGATCGATCCCGCCACCGACGCCACTACACCCTGGTCCGCATCAACCGATGCTTCGAGTACGAGCGCGGGCTGTGCGGCGTATGGGATGTGCGCGAGGGGATCTGTGAGTCGGGCGACACCCTTCAAGGGGCTCTGAGTCAAGTCCGGCAGGAGCCGTAGCAGCCGGGTGGTGAAAAGTGACCATTCGACGTGGCTGTCGAGCGGGCTCGTCAGCAGGTCGTGAAGAAGCAGGCGTGCTCGGCCTCCGGCAGTGGTCGGGTCTCGGTCCAGCCGCCTCAGCGTGGGCAGGACTCCGGAACAGGCGAGTCGGGCCACGTCACGGATTGCGTTCCACAGGAGTGTGACGGCGGCATGGTTGTCGCCGGATTGCCGCAGTTCCTGGGCGGTCCGCATCGCCGTGATAAGGCTGCCGGTTGCCTGGACAGGCGTGATGGTGAAGCCAGGTACGTAGCAGGAGACGGATTGTGGAAAAGCCCTGGCGCTTCCCCGTGTGAGGCGTGCGCCCAGTACCCGGGGCGGGTTGTCCAGCAGCAGTTGACGGGGGACCGTGACCGCAGCCATCCGTTCGAAGGCCGGCACGACCTCGGCGACGGTGTCGTCGTCGAAGAGCAGCAGAGCGACGGCTCCGTCGTGGCCGGCACCGTCGATGCGTTGACGGCGGTGGATCGTGAGGTCACTCGCGAGTGCTGCGATCTTGCTGCCGAATCTGCGGCTGACGGGGAGTTGGGCGGCGTGAGGCAGGGGGAACGACGAGGGCTGTGCGGCATCAGGTCCGTCAGCGAAGATGCGCTGGTTGACGTCACCTACTCGCTGAACGACCGTGCTCGACGGGCCGAAGACCTGGTCGAGCAGGCGTTGCTGAAGGTCGCTGGTGTCCTGCATTTCGTCTAGGAGGACGAAGGGGAAGCGGTGGGCGGCGGCCAGCGCGAGCTGGGGATGGCGAGCGACATGGTGCTCAGCGATGGCGAACATGTCGTGATAGCGGAAGACGCCTCGCTCGGTGAGCGTCTCTTTGAGAGCGGCGAATTGTTGGCCGCTCTCACTGGCGGCTCCGAAGGGAGGGGTGCCGTCAGGTCCTGTCGCGATCAGTTTTCCGGCGTCGCACACATAGCGGGCTTCGGCGACGAGTGTGGGGCCGTTCGTACGGTATTCGAGTGCGGTGCTGAGTTTCCGAAACTTGGGGTGCCGTTCGAGCAGCCGGAGAGCTTCGGCTGCGTAGGCATGGTCGTCTACGGTCTGGACTTCAATACCCCGGGCTCGTAGGGCTGGCAGGGCGAAGAAGGTGTTAGTGAAGGCCTGGATCGTGCCGATGAAGTGCGGGTAGTGCAGCAGTCGGCGTCCCGCCGGTGTGGCGGCGAGGCGGTGGGTGATCTCGTCCTTGGCCGTATTGGTGTGCGACAGGACGCAGATGCCGCGCGTGGGCGAGGTCCATCCCTGGCCCAGGAGGGCAAGTTTGAGCCCGATCAGGCTGGTCTTTCCCGAGCCTGGAGCTGCCTGAAGGTCGAGGGACTCCGCACTCTGGATGAAGTCCCACTGTTCCAGGTGCGGCAGTTCGAGGCCGAGTTGCTGGGCAAGGGCCTCGACCTTGTCCTTGATGAAGACGTCGGGCGCGTAGAGGTTCGTCATCGCTCAGACCTCGCTGCACAGGTACGTGAAGGCAGCCACAAGGTAGGACGGCAGATCATCTTCGGTCACGGACGTGGTCTGCAGGAGCCGGGCCGCGTGCTGGGCGGCAATCGGCTTGTTGCCCCGGTTCATGCGCAGCGGCTCGTAGATGTCCAAGGCCGCCTTTTCCAGGGGTACTTGGTTTTCCTGCCACTTCTTGACTTCCTCCTGGGCGGAGCGGTCCAGGTCGGCGAGCTTCTCTGCGGTGGGCCAGGTGGTCTTGGAGGCGACGGCGGCACGGACGGCCTGGTGCATGACAGTCGCCATGGTCCAGGAAGCGGCGGCCAGGTCGTACTCCAGCGTCCAGTGGTCGGAAACGAAGGTGCGCACGTGGCCGCTGTCCTTGATTTTCAGCGCGGCGATATGTTCGGCGATCTGCTGTGGGGTCATCTCCGCCGAGCATTTGAGCTGTTTACGCATTTCCTCAGAGGTGCCGGCGGGGGCCAGATCCCGGTCACGGATGCAGGCCACTGCCACCGGGATCTGCTCGCCGTCGCGCTGGAAGATACGGCTGTAGCGGAAGAGGCCGACGCCACCGACGTTGACGACGCTGACGCCGCATTCGTTGAACGGCCGGCCGACGGCCTGTGCGAGCGCGGGGAGGACGATGGCTTCGGCGTCGCCCTCGACGATGGCGACGCTGCGGGCGAAGAACAGGTTGGCCTTAGTCACGTCGAGGAAACGGGTGAGGAAGGCGTAGTCGCTCTCGTCGAGCTGGGTCAAGCCCGGTGCCAGCCGGAAGGTGGATCCGCGGGCCACGAGGGTGAGGTGTTCGACGGGGATGGCCGAGGCCAGGTTGGGACTGTGGGTGGTGAGGATGACCTGGACCGGCGGCGTCCCCTCGGTGTTCGCGGTCTCGGCGCGTTCCGTCAGGAGGTCCATGATGCGGGTCTGCAGTTGCGGGTGGAGGTGGGCTTCGGGTTCCTCGATCAGCAGCAGGGGCGCGAAGGCGCTGTTGCCGAGCAGCAGCAGTTCGGCCGCCATGAACAGGGCGTTGTTGTAGCCCAAGCCATGTCGGGTCCACTCCCCCGTGCCCGAGAAGAGGGTGAGCTCCAGCCGTTCCAGGGCGCGGGCCAGCGTGGCATCGCCAGCCACTCCGATCTCGCCACGCAGGATGTCGGAGCCGATGGAGAACTTCTGGAGGTAACCGGTGTTGATGTCCTCCCGGGCCGCGGTCACCGCATCGTTGTCGCTGATGTGCCGTTCCGCACGACGCAGAATCCCGACCAGGGTGGAGGCGCTGTCGGCCACCTCGTCGTAATCGTCCTTGCCCTGGGCACTCATAGCCGGATAGCGGGCGAGGATCTGAGAGAGCCGTGATCCGCGGCCCGAGCGCAGCTCCGCCTCGGCGTCCCGCAACGGGCGCAGGTAAGTGGCCTTCAGCAGTTCACGTGCGGCACCATCCAGGGCCGGACCCTGTCCGTGACGGCCGGTGCGCGTGGTCACCGAAACGCGGTAAGGAGGCAGCGGGTCCATCAGCTCCGCTTTGACGGTGGCATAGAGCGCGACGTTGCCGTCGTCGTCGGTGGTGAGCAGTTCCAGGAAGACCGCTTGTTCTTCCGTCGTCAGGTCTTTGAAACCGCAGGTGATTGTGAAGGTGCCTGCACGGCCATCCGGTCCGACGTGGAAGTCGTCGCGCGCAATGCGGTAGAAGTCAGCCGCGGTCGTCAGCAGGCACAGGCGGATCGCATCGATGATGGCCGTCTTGCCGCTGTCGTTCTCGCCGACGAGGACATTCGTAGCGGGACCCAAGTCCAGACTCAGGCTGGCGTCCTTGTCGCCGTCCTTCTGCGGCGCTGCGCCGAAGATCCGGAAGTTCTCCGCGTACAGGTAGGCAAGGTACAACGACGTCCCCCGAGCGTTGAGGCCCGTGCCCTGTCCGGCCCAGGCGGTTGCAACCGCCTCAAGTGCCCCACCCGCACGCGGTTCTGACGCATCATACGATTCATCGCAACGCTGGCGCCTCGTTACAGCTATTCGCTCCCTCAGTACGGAAGCAGGGCACCAGTCCGCGTCACAGGCAGCGGTCACGACCTGACATTGGCAACGAATGGGACTCGTAGAGGAGTTCGATGCTGGCGAGCCCCTCTGTGTGCTCTTCAGAGCTGTGGCTTGCCTGGCTCTGCCCCGACGAGATTGTCGAGCGCTTCGAGACCAAGTGCTACGTCCGGTCGCCGGCCCAATGTTGGCCATGGCTGAACGCAGTCAGTTCAACAGGTCATACCTCTTTCCACGCCGTGAGCCTTCACAGACCGTCCCGGCGCGGAACCGCACCCGTGTGTACTGACGGGTGATCCGCTTCCAGCACGCGCGGAGCTTCTTACAACATCCGATGCCGATCCAGCAGACCGAGTAGAAGTTGCTGTGCCGCAGAAGCGAGAACAACGACCAGCAGCTCAAGGACCAAGTCGAGGCCCCTCCGGACAACGTCCGCCCGCTGCCAAGGAGTCGGCATCGTTCATGAACTGGTACGTGGTCATTCCGCAGGAAACTCAGGTGATGGCCGCGTCACCGCTCACTACGGTAAGGAGTCTCGGCTAGGAGCCAGGCGGAACGTGGAAGGTGGGCGGCGATGAAGCGCCTCGAACTGGTAATCGTTCAATTCGAAGAGGTCAAGCGCCTCATCGAGTTCGGACGGGTCCCCCAGCTGCGGCTGGCCCTCATCCTGCTCGACAGCGCCGTCGAACTGATCATGCACCGCATGGTCGAGACCGAGCTCGAATCCGAGTACTTCGAATTTGATCTGCTTGAGAAGCTCCGCCGACTCCAAACGATGCGCAAGAGCGACAAGCCGCTGCAGCGAAGGTTCGCTGCCACAGGACCGAGCGATGACAAGCTCCGCGAGGAGATCCAGCGTCTCGAAGGGGCAGTGACCTCGAAGAGGAAACGGAAAAGGATCAACGACAACTTCGGGGACAAGATCGACTATCTGGTCGAGACGAACAAGCTCCCGGAAGACCTCGTTCCGGTGTTGAAGAAGCTGCACGACTACCGGAACGAGACCTATCACCGTGACCAGCACCGCGTCGAAGTGATCCGCCCCGCCGTCCTGATCTATTTCGACGCCGCATGCACGGTCCTCGACCACTACACGCCGGACGCGGTGGTGGGCGACGGCCCGTTGGGCCCCGAGCTAGCACGCTTCCAGGATGGCTTTCCTGGCCATCAGGACCCTTTCGAGTTGCCCCGTCGGGCCGCCAAGCAGCTGAGGGAGGAAGTGGGCCTCGACTTGGCTGCCGTGAGAACCGCGCTGGTCGAGCATCTCCTTGGACGCCTTGACGACCTTGAGTCAGGACTCACCTACATCGAGGAGAACATCACCGGCGGCGCGATTCCGGGCGACGGGATTCGGACCATGCAGATGGAAGACGGCGATATCGAAGCGACCTTCGACCCTCAGGTACTTCGCAGCCGGAGGTATCCGCTTAGCATGAAGGACGTCGAGTCCTGGATCGAGCGGGCCAAGGCAATGGAGAGCCTGGACGACAAGCATGCTCTCTTTGCTGAACTCGCGGCTCTTGAAAATGCGTTCGAGGATCTTGAACACCAGGTCCGCGAGTCGGTCTGGATGATCGACGAGGCAGCGAACATGCGCTGAGAAACACCACGTCACGCCACCCAAAGGCTGGACTGGTTCAACAGGCTACTCGGCAGTGGCCACAGTGGTAGCGCATTCACAAAAGTGAGGCCACGTCCACCGCCCGCATCACGTCCAGCTTCCGCAACGCCGACAACCGACGACAACGGACGCGCTGTGCGCCACCCGCCGCGCCCACAGACACCGCCCCCGCTGATCGTTGAACACCACAAACGCCACGCGAAAGGTCGGCCGCTCACAAGACACTGGGTTGTTGGCGGGATTTGCGCGGAAGGTCAGTACGAGGGTGAGCAAGAGACGAGAGCGACCGGCGACGAAGTTCGATGCGCCCGACGCATGGCAGATCTGGCATCACCCGGACCCTGAATCGGACGGGTTCGAATCCCTGCTATACAGCGACGCGCTGATCCACGGCGAGCCCTACTGGAGTTCACCGGCAAGCGTCGGGCCGATCACTCTGGTCCCGACAGCCGCAGAACTTGGGGGCGGACTGCACCACTCGGGACAGGTGGTAGTGCGTTTCCGTCATGGCTCACCGGTACTGCCACCAGGGGAGCACCCTTACACGTCCTCCCCCGATCACTACGTCGAGATGTATGCAGGTGAAGAGATCGCGGCGCTGCTGAGCTTGATCCTCGGAGTACGCCTGCGTGATGGTGGACTGATCCGCAGATTCGAATATGGAAAGGACCCGGCCGGGAACCCGGAGTTGCACGACCATCGCCCACCTGCGTTGATCCCCGTACCAGACCGGCGCGTCCAACTCCCCGGACTGCGTGGTGCGGAGGTCAATCTTGGCCTCGGAGTCAGGTGGTTGAGTCTCTACCCCAGGTTGGCGCCAGCGGAGGCGATCGTCCTGGCGAAGGCCGCCCGCTGCTACGCCGATGCACTGTGGATCGGCGACAACGATCCGCAACAGGCTTGGCTGCACCTGGTGACTGCGTTGGAGACCGTGGCGGTGCTCGTGCAGATCGACACTCTCGACCCCATTGATGTCCTCAACGACGCCCACTCCGAACTCGTTGATGTGATCACCAACCGGGGAGCCTCCGACATCCTGCCGAAGATCGCCGATCTTCTGGTCGAGACCTCCAAGGCCACCAGGCGTTTCCTCGACTTCACGTGCCGCTATGCTCCACAGCCGCCGACCGAGCGACCCGGCAACCACGGGATGCGCGTCGACTGGGACACGCTAAGGAAGTCGATGAGCTTGATCTATGGTCACCGCTCTAACTACCTCCACGCTGGTCGGCCTATGCCACCAGGCATGATCGGCTTAAATCTGGAGTACAACGAAGACGGACGACCGCCGGAGCGCATCGAGCAAGACAGCACCATCTCGGCCGGTTACGCCACCTGGAAGACAAACCAAGTCCCCATGTTCCTATGGGTGTTTGCCTACATCACCCGCGGCACACTGCTCAACTGGTGGCAGGAGCGGCTAGAGCTTCCCGATGCCGACTCCTCGGCACTTTCCATCTGAACGGCGCACACAGAGCGCGGGTACCCAGGGCCCCACCGTACTGTTCGGTACGGCAACAGTTCTTAGCTTGGCTCTGAGCTTCTATAGATCGGCGAGTGGCTGGAGATGTCGTGGACTGTTCAAGCTGTGTGGGCGTACTCCACTGCCAGCGCCGCCACCTCGGTCACGGTCCCGGCGACAGGGACATCGCCAGGGCGGAGGACGTCGCGGTGTGTGATGCCCCCTGTAAAGGCCACCGGGTGAACGTGATGGACGACCGCAGCCCGGATACCGTCAACGGCATCGCCGATGAGCACCACCGGCCGGCCACGGCCTGGCGCAGCGCTGAAAGGTGGCCATTCACGGGTTTCTGCTTGCCCCTGGCCGAGAGACTGGTGCGTCCCTCAACCCGCAAGAACAGGGGCTCGCTACCCCGTTGGGACACGGTCCGGTCAGAACGGTGTGAGCGCTTAGTGAGAACACGGAATGACTGCACCCGCTACGGATAGTCGGACTAGGAGATCCTCGGTCCCAGGCACGAGGCTGGCCGGCTGTCGGCGAGCGTAGTGCGTCTCGAACACCACACTCGCCCGCGTCCGCTCTCGATCGGTCAGAGGGTGGCCAGGACCTGTGGCAGGTTGACGTCGGGCGCCCGCTCGACGAGGTGCGGTATGAGGTCCCCTGCCGGCCGTCCGTTGGCAACAGCAGGTGGCCGCCGACTTTGGACTCATCCTCGGAGCCGACCACCCCATGTCGGCGGGATCCAGTCAAGTACTGATCCTCTGGAGTGCCGAGACTTAGACCGTTTCCCACATGATCTAAGCGTCGCTCCGGCCCTCCCGCACGAGCGCGGTCAACTGCCTCGATCGACGTGCACCGACATGTAATTCCTTCCGCAGAGTCTCGGCTGACGCAGGTCGCTGATGCCGTTCACGGTGCCGGGCATCAAGCGCCCGAGCCCTCGCCAGCAATGAATCCTCACCTGCTTGCCGACGCCTACGTTGCGCCGCGCCACGCCCTTCTCCCATAGCCTCAGCAGCATCGACGATCCGATCAACCGGACGGTGCACCAGGAGTTCCACCGACAGCAGCAGCGCGACCGGAGGCCATCCCGCTACCAGCACCGGCTTCCACTCCAGCACTGGCGCTGCCGCGATATTCGCGGCCAGCGACACCGCGATCCCCAGCGAAAACGCCGACCAGACCGCACCTCGCGCCCGGCGAGTGTGGAGCCCGGAAGGCTTCAGCAAGCCGACCGTGGCCAGGAGCAGAAGCCCGTCCACGGACAGCGGCCACAACGAGGCGCTGACCGTGTCCGCCCCGCCCTGCAACGCGAACTCCCGCTGGTGAATGTACGAGGCGTAGGCCGCGACCCCAGCAACCACGAGAGCACAAAGAGGACGGATCCAGGCATCGAGATCGAAGCCTCGGCTCCCGGTGACTCCCTGTCGGAGGTCGGTCACATCACTCATCAGACCCACCGCCAGGACGCCATCCCAGTGCACAACGCGTGCACACTTCCACGGGAACTCCCGGGAACTCCCAGGTGGAACCGGGAAGTGTCCCGACACGACAAAGGGCCCCGACCGGCCCATAAGACCAGGTCAGAGCCCTGTCGACAGACGAGCCAGGCTGTACGCCGGGTTCTGTCGCCGGTTGGCCTCCAGATCCACCAAGAAACGGGGCCTGACGTTGCCGTCGACCTCGTGCCATCCACCCGCGGAGTCGGGCGCGAAACCAAGATCCGCACTGCGTGTGGGCCAACTCTCCCACTATCGCGGCCCGAACCCTTCGTTTTCCCTGGTCACAGCTCCACACAAGGGTGTACCTCCAGCAGACGAATGGCCTGCTGGAGGTACACCCTTCTAGCACTAGGCCCATGTCGGCTCGTACCGGCTTCACCAATGCCTAGATCAGCCTTAAATTGCAGGTCAACAGCTGCCGAGGAGTTACTAAGCCGCTACTAAACGACTCGCAGTAACCATCCGACCCAACTGACACCGCGCCTCCGCGTTGCTCCGCAAACACGGGTGAACCTGGTCGAGCCGACCTGCATACGACATCTTTCGGTGCCCGCGTCTCCTACTAGCGGAGTACAGCCCGGAGCCCATTGGTGAACTCCGGGACGCCGCTGCTGCGCAGGACAGCAACCAAACGACGGGATCGTGAGGCACCAATGTGTAGGCGCTTGCGGAGTGTTTCGGCAGAGATCGGCCTCTGATGGATCTGCCAGTGCCGGACATTTTCCTCCCGCGCCTGCTCAAGAAGATCGTCGACGTTCCAGCTGCCGGGGTCGACTGCTGACACACTGCGCAGTCGTCCTTGGATGGAGCCGGAGCTGCCGCGCGCCAATGTCGGCGCATCGTGAGCGACGGCACGGACACCGCTGATGGCTTGCAGCAGGCCGGGGCCGACCTCGGCCCAACCGATCAGCAGCACCGGGCCCACGGCGTCGAAAGCCGCCCGCCCATACGCGCCCGCGAGCAGCGACTCGGTGACGTTGAGAGCGAGGGTGAGCAGACTGGCCAGGAGTAGCAGCCTGCGGGCCGGGCGCAGGGCGGCCTCGGTGGCACCGTAGAGGGCGAGATACCGGATCGCCAGCAGGAGTGCCAAGACCGAAAGGTCCACGGCCGGTGCAACGAGCGGGGCCACCCATCCCGACACGCCCAGCCGAAGGGCCAGCGCCCAGACGTTGCCGAAGCCGAAGAGGAAGGCGAGGCCAACCACCACCCCCGTGATCGTGGTGACAGCTCGGAAGGCCAGCTGCTGCTCGCGCCCGGCACCGTGTCGTGCGGAGATCCCTCCGGGTTCAGACATGATCGCCAACCCCGATCCGCTGGTGGGTTTCCTGGGCGCGTTCGGCAGCGGCGCTGGCGCCGTAGCGGCGGGGCATCTCCTGCGACGTCCAGCCGAGCAGCAGCATCAGGTCGCCGGTGTCGCCGCCGGCGCGCTTCCACTCATGGGCGAAGGTGTGCCGCCACCGATGCGCGTGCAGCTTGACCAGTCCAGCCTCAAGGCCCCGACGCTTGATCATGATCTTGATGCCATTGGGGGCGAGCGGTCGAACCCCCCGCTCGGCCAGCCACAGATCCGGCAGGTCAGCCGCCTTGTGCTTGGCGCGGGCCCGCAGGTAGCGGCTGACGGCCCGCGCGGTCCTCGGCCCGAAGCGCACGCGCCGGTCCTTGCTGCCCTTGCCATGAAAGTGCACCGACTCGGTGTTCATGTCGACGTCGTCGAGCAGGAGGTTGCCGACCTCGGACAGGCGCGCACCTGTGTTGCAGTACAGGCGGATGATCGCCTCGTCCCGCAGCTGGGCGAACTGCCTGCCCTTGCACGTGCCGAGGACTTTCGTGGTCTCCTCGTGCCGGATGACCGGGACCAGCTTCTGCGGCATCTTCGGCTGCCTGATCCGCTCCATCGGTGACCGGTCGATCTCGCCCTCGTCGAGCATCAGCCACTTGAAGAACTGCTGCAGTGCCTTGTGCTTGTTCAGCGCCGTCGACGCCGACCTCGTCTCGATCATCCACGCCTGGAACGCCTCAACATGCGCGCGGCTGACGCCGGTCGGATCCTCGGCCGCCTCGTCGGCCTCCGGATCCGGCGAATACTCCCCGAGGTAACGGCCCAACTGGGCGGCCGCCAGCAGGTAGTTGTAGCGGGTGGTCTCCGGATAGTTCCCCGACCTCAGCGAGCGGTCCCAGTCCCGCAGAAACCCCGACCAGGTTTTCGACAGATCCTTGGTGATCTTGTCCAGGTCCAGCAGCGGCATTTTCTCAAGCCTCCGAGTAAAGGCGCCGATGAGCGGCGTACTCAATCTCGAAGATCGGAAACAACCCACGCGAAAAGGGCCCCCACAGGCTCTCGCCTGCGAAGACCCTTCGCACCGTCGGGACGACAGGATTTGAACCTGCGACCCCTTGACCCCCAGTCAAGTGCGCTACCAAGCTGCGCCACGTCCCGCTGCCCGTCTGACCTGGGGTTTCCCCTGGTTGAACGCGCATGGAAACAATACCGCACTCGCGTCGGTGATCGCGCACGCCTTTATTCGGGGCAAGGGGCCGCCTCCGGCCGAGTCCGGAGGCTGCCGACCGAGTCCGGTCGCCTCGGACCGCCTCCGCCTTCGCCGCTTGACCTGAAGTCTGATTGAGGTTGCACGATCGTCCGCATGGCGACGACAACCACGGAACACAGCCGTCTGTACACACACGGCGACCTGCCCCGCCTCATGGGGCTGATGACCGGCGACGAGAAACACGGCCCGGCGGCGACCTCGACGCTGGACGCGCTGTGGGTGCTCTACGACCGGGTGCTACGGGTCGCCCCGGGGCGCATGGACGACCCCGAGCGGGACCGGTTCCTGCTGTCCAAGGGGCACGGGCCGATGGCGTACTACGCCGTACTGGCCGCCAAGGGATTCGTACCGGTGGAATGGCTCCCGGACTTCGGCTCCTACGACTCGCCGCTCGGGCACCACCCGGACCGGGTGCTGGTGCCGGGCGTCGAGATCGGCAGCGGGTCGTTGGGGCACGGGTTGCCGATCGCCGTCGGGACGGCGCTGGGGATGCGTGCCCAGGGGCGTACCGAACCGCGGGTCTGGGTGCTGGTCGGGGACGCCGAGCTGGACGAGGGCAGCAATCACGAGGCCATCGCGTTCGCCGGGCCCGCCGGACTGGACCGGCTGCACACCGTCGTCATCGACAACTCCTCGGCCAGCCACGCCCGGCCCGACGGTATCGCCGCCCGGTTCCGGGCCGCGGGCTGGTCCGCGGTGACGGTCGACGGCCGTGACCACGAGGCGCTGTACGCCGCCTTCACCGCTCCGCACCCCGGCCGACCGCAGGTGGTCGTGGCCCGGGTGGAGCCCAAGTCCGCCTGATCGTCCGTCCGTTCCGGATATGGGCAGCACAATCGAGAAAGGCTCTCCATGGACACCATGCGTGACCGTTTCGCCCCGGTCGTCTCCCGGCTGCTCGACGAGGACCCACGGGTCGCGGTCGTCCTCGCCGAGATCGGCGTGGACGGCTTCGCGGACGCCCGGCTCCGGCACCCCGACCGGGTGATCAACGTCGGCATCCGCGAGCAGCTCCTCGTCGGGGCGGGCGCGGGACTCGCCCTGACCGGGATGCGTCCGGTCGTGCACACCTTCGCGAGTTTCCTCGTCGAGCGACCCTTCGAGCAGGTCAAGCTGGACCTCGGACACCAGGACGTCGGCGCGGTACTGGTGAGCGCGGCGGCGTCCTTCGACTGGCCCGCCGGCGGGTTCACGCACATGAGTCCGGGTGACGTGTCCCTCCTCGACACCCTGGACGGCTGGACCGTGCACGTGCCCGGCCACCCGGACGAGGCCGAGACCCTCCTACGGCACGCGGTCGCCGCGGGCGACGACAAGGTGTACGTACGACTGTCCGTCCAGTCGAACGCGGAGGCCCTCCCGGTCGACGGCACGCGCTTCCACACCGTCCGCGAGGGCCGCTCCGGCGTGGTCGTCGCCGTCGGGCCGATGCTCGACGCCGTCCTCGCCGCGACGGAGGGCCTCGACGTCACCGTCCTGTACGCCACGACCGTACGGCCCTTCGACGCGGACGCGTTGCGCGCCGCCACGCGGGGCGCCGGGACGGACGTCGTCCTCGTCGAGCCGTATCTGGCGGGCACATCGACCACCGCCGCGAACGACGCACTGGCCGACGTGCCCCACCGCGTTCTCGGCCTCGGCGTCGGCCGGGCCGAACTCCGGCGCTACGGCACCCTCGCCGAACACCTCACCGCCCACGGCCTCGACGCACGGACGCTGCGCGAGCGGATCGGCGGCTTCGTAGGAGTAGGAGGAGGCCGGCGGGTGGTGGCGCGGAGCTGAGACCGAGCCGTACGACAACGCCCTCACCGTCACACGCGCCCGCCATGGCCGTCACCGTCCTCTCGTCCCCTTCGCCGTCAACTCTCCTGCGGGCACGCCCGTTCACGTATCACCGCATCGCTCGGGGCGGTCGAGCCACTCGATCCGACCGGTATCGCGTCGGCGCGTATCAGCCCGCGTACGGCAGGCACCAGGAGCAGAGCGGTCGGGACGACGAAGCTCATCGCGCCCGCGGCGAGGAGCACGTGGTCGGTGCCGAGGGCTGCGGCGGCGGGGCCGGCCAGGGCCTGGCCAACGGGCATCATCGCGAGGGAGCCCGCCACGTCGTACGCGTGGATGCGGTTGAGGACGTCCGGTGGGACCTGGGTCTGGACGCTCGTCGCCCACATCACGCCCCAGAAGGACATCCCCACCCCGGCGACAGCGGCACCGCCCGCCATGGCCGGTACGCCGAGCCCCGCCCCGACGGTCGCCGGGAAACCGGCGAAGGCGAAGAGGGCGATCGCACCGGCGCGCAGCATACGGCGGGGGCGCAGCCGCAGGGCCAGCAGTCCGCCTACGACGGTGCCCGCGCCGAGGGCCGAGTTGACCAGGCCGTAGGCGCGCGGGCCGTGTTGTTGCACCACCTGTGTCGCCACGAGGGGAACGGTCGGACCCCATACGGCGATCATGTAGAGGCACCAGACGGCGATGACTGCCCAGAGCCAGGTGCGTGATCTGAACTCCCACCATCCCTCGACCAGATCGGCCTTGAAGGCGCCCGACCCGTGCCCCGGCTCGCGGCTGCCCGGTGCGAGCGGGGGCAGCCGGAGCAGCAGGAGGCAGAGGGCGCTCACCGCGTAGGTGGTGGCGTGGGCCGCGAACACGCCGCCGGGCGAGGTGAATCCGACGAGCAGGCCCGCGACGGCCGGACCGGCGAGCTGGGCGGCGGACTCGGCGATGCGTATCGCGCCGTTCGCGCCCTGGATGTCGGTGGCGAGTCTCGGCACCGTACTCGCCACGCCGGGCTGGAACACCGCGCCCGCCACGCCGTTGACGAAGCCGATCGCGCAGATCTCCCAGAGCACGACATGGCCGGTGAAGAAGAGTGCGGCGGCGAGGGACTGGGTGCCGAGGCGCGCCAGGTCGGCGCCGATCATCAGCTTGCGGGTGCTGAAACGGTCCGCGATCACACCGCCGAAGACGACAAGTCCCGCGAAGGCGGCGGCTGTCGAGGCCATGGCGAGGCCGACCGCGCCCGCGCCGTACCCGTGTTCCAGCAGACCTGCGGCGAGAGCCACGGGCAGCATGGTGTCGCCGAGCCGGGCGACGGCGCGGGCCACGAAGAACAGCGCGAAGTCCCGTGACCAGACGGGCCGTTCGCCACGCCCACGGCCCCGCTTCGCCGGCCCGGCAACCGCTCCGGCAACGATGTCAGCGCCGTCATCACCGTCGCCTCCGGCTCCGCCGGCCACCCCTGCCGATCCCGGCTCCGGCCCGGCCGGCTCCGACTCCGAACCGCGCCCCGTCCCCTCACGTGCCGGATTCGACGACGTCCCGGTCATCCCCCACCGCTCCCTCCCCCGACCGCCGCCCCCGAAGCGCCTCGCCGGTGCTCATGACATCCCGCTCGGAATCATTTCCGTGGGACCCGGAGCCCCCTCCGCCCCGGCTCCCACTCCCGCTTCCGGATGATGCCACGCACCACTGACAACGCCCTCGGGAATTTCAGTCGCCGGACCCGGACGGCAGGCCCAACTCCGGGTAGGCGTCCAGGAGTCGGGGCGGGGCCGCCTGGCGCCAGGAGTCGGCGAGGATGTCTCTGAGTTCGTCCTCACTGTCCAGCGCGGAGAGGCGGGCCCGGACCCACGCGAAACCCGCCTCGTGGTCGGCGACCCAGAACTTCTCCGGCTCCGCCAGGACGAGTTCGTCGCGCTCCTCCTTGGGGCAGCGCACCGCGATGGAGGTCTCCTCCTCGGGCACGGTGACGAACATCTTCCCGGCGACCCGGAAGGTGGGCATGTTCCAGGCGATCTTCTCCGTCGTGTCCGGGAGGGAGAGGGCGATACGGCGTACGTCTTCGGCATCCGGCATGAGTCGCAAGATAGCGGCTGCCACTGACAATCACCTGGTGGGAGTGCCTGCCCCCAAGTCCGCCACGGCATCCGCCCCCACACCCGACCCGGCGCCCGCTCCCGCGACAGCGACCGCCCCGGCGTCCACTGCCCCTCCCTCCCTCACGCGCTTGTAGTACAGCGTCGTCGGCCGCAGCACCCCGGCCGGGCTCGCCGCGTAGTCCGGGATCACGCCGGCCCGGGTCCAGCCGGCGGAGCGGTACAGGTGCTCGGCGGGGCTGTCGGTCTCGGTGTCCAGGTGGAGGAGGGTGATGCCGGCGGCGACGGCCGCGTCCTCGGCGATGGTCAGGAGCCGGCGGCCGAGCCCCTCTCCCCTGGCCTCCCGGTGCACCATCAGCTTGACCAGTTCGGCGCGATGGCGGCTGTTGGGCTTGTCGGGGAAGGCCAGACTCACCGTGCCGACGACCTGGTCACCGCTCAGCGCCGCCCACACGGCGAGCTGCCCGGCGGCCACACCGGCGGCGCGCTCCCGCCACCAGTCGACGGCCGCCGTCCGGCCGAGCGGCGCGAGGAACCCGATCGAGGCACCGTCGTCCACGGTGTCGACCAACAGGTCCGCCAACTCATCCACGACGGCGAGCAGTTGAGGCCCGTCCAGGCCCCGCACCTTCACGTTCATGTCCATCTCCATGTCCATGTCCATGCTCACGGCAACACCACCGCCAGTACGTAGCGCACGTCACGGGACCCCGGGCACCGGAACCGCGTCGGCCCCCACACCCGCAACCGCAGACAGTCGCCGGCGTCCAGATGGTGCTCGGTGTCCTGGGCCGTCACGTCGAGGGCGCCCTCCAGGACCCAGATGTGCTGTTCCAGGCCGGGCACGGGCGGCCGGTCGTAGGCGAGGTCGGCGCCCGCGCGGAGCCGTCCCTCGACGAGTTCGCCGCGCAGCCCGGTGTGCGGGGGCGACACGGATCGTCGTACGAAACCGGAGGCGCGGTCCTCCCACACCGGTTGCTCGGCGGCGCGGATCAGCAGGGCGGGTTCGGCCTCCACCTCGCTGAGGAGTTGGGACATGGTCCGGCCGTAGACGCCGCAGAGGCGGTTGAGGAGGGAGGCGGTGGGGCTGATCTCGGCGCGTTCGGCACGGGACAGGGTCGAACGGCTCACCCCGCTGCGCTCCGCCAACTCCCCCAGGGACCAACCGTGTTCGGCCCGCAGCTCGGCCAGTCGTGTGCCGAGCCGGGCGTCCATGGGGTCCGGGGCGGTCGCCGTTTCCTCCGGTTTCATATCCGGGACGGTATCCCGGATATGAAACGGCGAGGTTACGTCCGAGCCACTTCCTCCAGTGCGTCCAGTACCGGGCGGATCAGCGGGTGCTCCTCCGTGCCGCGTCGTACGGCGGCGAAGACGCGGCGGGTCGGAGCCACTCCGTCGACGGGCCGGACGACGACTCCCGTCAGGTCCATGCCGCGCAGGGCCGAGCGGGGGACGAGGGCCACGCCCGCGTCGGCCGACGCGAGGGCGACCACGGCACGGAAGTCGTCGGAGGAGTGTTCGAGGCGCGGCTGGAATCCGGCGTTCTCGCAGGCCAGGACGACGACCTCATGGCAGGGGTTGCCGGGGTAGGGGCCGATCCACGGGTCCTTGGCCAGTTCGGCGAGGGGGACCTCGTCGGCGTCGGCGAGGCGGTGGGTGACCGGCACGACCGCGTCGAACGGCTCGGCGTAGAGCGGGAGATGGGTCAGGCGCGGGTCGTCGGCAGGCGGGGCCCCGCGGTACTCGACGGCGACCGCGACATCCACCTGCCGGTCCAGCACCATCGGCAGGCTGGCGTCACCCTCGGCGTCCTGGACGCGGATGCGGATACCGGGCGCCAGCCGGGCGAGCCGGGTCACCGCGGGTGCTACGACCTGGGCGATACCGGTCGCGAACGCGGCGACCGTGACCGTGCCGGCCGCGCCCGAGCTGTACGCGGCGAGTTCCGCCTCGGCCCGCTCCAGCTGGGCCAGGACGACGTTGGTGTGACTGAGCAGGATCTCGCCGGCCGGGGTGAGCCGTACGCCCTTGGCGCCGCGCTCGACCAGGCGGTGACCGGTCTCCTGCTCCAGCGCGGCGAGCTGCTGCGAGACCGCCGAGGGGGTGAGATACAACGCGGCGGCCGCCGCCGTCACGGTGCGGTGGTCTGCCACCGCACGGAGGATATGGAGCCGCCGCGCTTCGATCATGGGACCGATTATCGCAATATGTCCAAGCTGTTCGGTCCCCTCAGGTTTCCAGCCGCTCCCGGGCTTCCGGTTCCGCTCAGGCGTCCAGCTCCCCGCGGGCCGCCACGAACGCGTCCACCGCCCGGTTCACGTCGTCCGTCGAGTGCGCGGCGGACAGCTGGACCCGGATGCGGGCCTGCCCCTGCGGCACCACCGGATACGAGAAGCCGATCACGTACACGCCCCGCTCCAGCAGCAGTTCCGCCATCCGTCCGGCCACCGCCGCGTCACCGATCATCACGGGCGCGATCGCGTGGTCACCGGGGAGGACGTCGAAGCCTTCCTCGGTCATCCTCCGGCGGAACAGCGCGGTGTTCGCGGCGAGCTGGACGCGCAGGTCGTCCGCGGACTCCAGCAGGTCGAGCACCTTCAGGGAGGCCGCCGCGATCACCGGGGCGAGGGTGTTCGAGAAGAGGTACGGCCGGGAGCGCTGGCGGAGAAGCGCGACGATCTCGGCGCGGGCGGCGACATAGCCGCCGGAGGCACCGCCGAGGGCCTTGCCGAGGGTGCCGGTGATGATGTCGACGCGGTCCATGACGCCGTGCAGTTCGGGGGTGCCCCGGCCGCCGGGGCCGACGAAGCCGACGGCGTGGGAGTCGTCGACCATGACCATCGCGTCGTAGCGGTCGGCGAGGTCGCAGATGTCGCGCAGCGGGGCGACGTAACCGTCCATGGAGAAGACGCCGTCGGTGACGATCAGCTTGCGCCGGGCGCCGGACGCCTCCTTCAACTGCCGTTCCAGATCGGCCATGTCGCGGTTGGCGTAGCGCAGGCGGCGGGCCTTGGAGAGACGGATGCCGTCGATGATCGAGGCGTGGTTGAGGGCGTCGGAGATGACCGCGTCCTCCGGGCCCAACAGGGTTTCGAAGACACCGCCGTTGGCGTCGAAGCAGGAGGAGTAGAGGATCGTGTCCTCCTGGCCGAGGAACGCGGACAGACGGGCCTCGAGTTCCTTGTGGACCTCCTGGGTTCCGCAGATGAAGCGCACGGAGGCCATGCCGTAGCCCCAGCGGTCAAGGGCCGCGTGGGCGGCGGCGACGACCTCGGGGTGGTCGGCGAGACCGAGGTAGTTGTTGGCACAGAAGTTGAGGACCTCGCCGGGACGGCCGCCCGCGGTGACGTTCACGGTCGCCGACTGCGGGGAGCCGATCACGCGTTCGGGCTTGTGGAGTCCGGCGGCGCGGATCTCGTCGAGGGTGGTGCGGAAGTCGTCGCGCACGGAGTCGAACATGGGGAAGCTCCTAAAGTTCCTTCGCCGAAAGGGAGTTGCTCGGCCCGACAGGGAGTCGCTCGGCCCCAAAGGGAGTTACGCGGTCCAGTCCAGGATGACCTTGCCGCCCTTGCCGCTCGCGGCGTCCGCGAACGCCGCCTCGAAGTCGCGGTAGCCGTACCGGCCGGTGATGACGGGCGCGAGGTCCAGGCCGCCCTCCAGCAGGACCGACATCGCGTACCACGTCTCGAACATCTCACGGCCGTAGATGCCCTTGATGGTGAGCATCGAGGTGACGATGCGGGACCAGTCGACGGGGAACTCCTCGGCGGGCAGGCCCAGCATGGCGATACGGCCGCCGTGTGTCATGTTGGCGATCATGTCGCGCATCGCCTCGGGGCGGCCGGACATCTCCAGGCCGATGTCGAAGCCCTCACGGAGTCCCAACTCCCGCTGTCCATCGATGATCTGAGCGTCCGTCACGTTGAGTGCCAGGCTCACGCCGATCTTGCGGGCGAGGGCGAGTCGTTCCTCGCTCACATCCGTCACCACGACGTTCCGGGCACCCGCGTGGCGCGCAACTGCCGCCGCCATCAGGCCGATCGGGCCCGCACCGGTGATCAGGACGTCCTCGCCGACGAGCGGGAAGGACAGCGCGGTGTGCACGGCGTTGCCGAACGGGTCGAAGATCGCGGCGACATCGAGGTCGACGGGGACGCGGTGCACCCACACGTTGGCGGCGGGCAGCGCGACGTACTCCGCGAAGGCCCCGTCCCGTCCGACGCCGAGCCCGACCGTGGCCCGGCACAGGTGGCGCCGCCCGGCGAGGCAGTTGCGGCACTTGCCGCACACCAAGTGGCCCTCGCCGCTGACCAGTTCACCGACGGCGATGTCGGCGACGTCCCTGCCCGTCCCGACGACCTCGCCCACGAACTCGTGGCCGAGCACCAGCGGCGTACGGATCGTCTGCCGCGCCCAGCCGTCCCAGGACCGGATGTGCAGATCGGTGCCGCAGATCCCGGTCCGCAGGACCTTGATCAGTACGTCGCCGGGTCCGACGGCGGGCTCCGGGACGTCCGCGAGCCACAGCCCGGGCTCCGCCTTCTCCTTGACCAGCGCCTTCAACGCTACGGCTCCTGAGGGTGAGGCCCGGGCGCGGGCACGTCGAACGAGCCCGTTCCGGGGGTGGGGTGGATTGTGTTAGCAATCTGCCCCACCGGAGCGCCCGGGTCCATCGAGGTTTTCTTAAGCCGTGTCGCAGCTTTCCTTCACAGCTGTCAGAGCCGCGACACCTGGTAGTGGGCGATGTACCAGTGGTCCGCCCGCCGCTTCACCAGCACGGCGAGTTTGACGTCGACCGGCGGCCGGTCGGTGAACGTGAACTCCGTGTCCAGATAACCGAGTACGAGGTCGTCGGCGTACCGCCGGGTTTCGAGGATCGCGAACTCGGCTTTCATGCCCAGGGGTTGGGAGTCGTAGTACTCGGCGACGCCCTTTCGGCCGACGCTGTAGGGGTGCAGCCCCTGGAAGATCGCGTCCTCGGTGAAGAGCCGGGCCACTGCCTCCGGTTCGTGGGCGTCGACGGCCGCTTTCCAGGGGTCCAGGACACCGCGCAGAACGAGTTCGTCGTCGTTCGTGCTGTTCATCTCGTCGACCTTTCTCAGTGACCGGCGCTCATACCGCCGTCGACATGCAGGATCTCGCCGGTGACGAAGGGCGCGTTCTCCAGGAAGACCACCGCGTCGACGATGTCGCTCACCTCGCCCATCCGGCCGACGGGGTGCAGGCCGGCCAGGCCTGTGTGGGTCTCCTCCGGGTGCATCGGGGTCTTGATGGTGCCGGGCGACACGGCGTTGGCGCGGATGCCGCGGGTGGCGTACTCGATGGCGAGGGACTTGGTGGCGGATTGCAGCCCGCCCTTGGTCAGCGAGGCCAGGGCGGAGGGGACGCGGGCGTCCGCGTTGTCGACCAGGCTGGTGGTGACGTTGACGATGTGGCCGCCGCCCTGGGTGAGCATGTGCCCGATGGCCAGCTGGGTGAGCCGGAAGAACCCGGTCATGTTGATGCCGATCACGGTCGCGTAGTCGTCGGCCGTGTAGTCGGTGAACGGCTTGGCGACGAAGACGCCCGCGTTGTTGACCAGCGTGTCGACGCGGCCGAACCGCTCGATCGCGGCGGCGACGACCCGCTCGGCGGTCACCGGGTCCGCGATGTCGCCCTGGACGGTCAGCACGTCCGCGTCGTCGGCGGGGGCGATGGTGCGCGAGGTGGCGACGACGGCGTGACCGAGCTTGCGGTAGGCGTCGACGACGCCGGCTCCGATGCCCTGCGAGGCACCGGTGACGATCGCGACCTTCTGGTTCTGAGTGCTCATGACGACCTTCTCCGAAGTAGGTGCTGAGGTGCTCCCGGCCGATCGGTGACTACTAGCCGACCGGTCGCCTATTTGAGAAAGTAGGTGACCCGGGGAAGTGAAGGCAAAGGTCGGACGGGGTTTTCCCAGGACCGGAATCCTCGCTGCTGAGAGGCCCGGCCTCCCAGTCCACGTCAGCGGTGCGGGTCGCCCTCGGGCAGCCAGACGTCCGGGGCGCGCAGCCCGAGGTCGCCGACGCCGTCGCAGAGCGCGTCCACGGCGGCGAGCACCGCGGTCCGCGTCTCGCCCTCGCGCCACACCAGCGACCAGGTCCAGTGGACGGTCGGTGCGGCGATCTCGCGGCGTACCAGGTCGGACGGCAGCGAAGTGGTCTGCCCCTTGGGCGAGTTGACGACCGGACGACGGCTGCGGCGGACGTGGTCGAAGAACGCGGGGCCGGTGATCCCGCCGTCGGAGATGGGCAGCGCGCGGGCCCCGGTGTCGTGCGCGAGCTGCTCGGCGTAGACGTTCCAGGACGACCAGGAATTGGTGTCGTCGTCGAGGAGGAGGACGGTGTCCCGGGCCTGCACGTCACCGCTGTCGGTGCCGGTGTCCACCGCGTACAGCCGGTCCGCGCCGAGCAGCCGGGCCCGCAGTCCGTGCCGCTTCAGGTCCTCGTCCCGTACCCAGCACACGGCGAGGTCCAGGCTGCCGTCCGCGACCCGGGCGGCCTGCGTGTGCGAGGGCGCGACCCACGCGTCGACGTGCACCTGGGCCACCCCGGCGGTGCGCGAAGTCAGGTCAGCGGGAAGCCAGTTGACGTAGCCGAGCCGGACCGCCTCCGAGCCCGCGAGCCGTCCGGCCCGGCGCCGGAGGTCGTCGGCCCGCTCCAGCAGGGCGCGGGTGTGCGGGAGCAGGGCGGCTCCGGCCGGGGTGAGGGAGACCGAGCGGCGGTCGCGGTCGAAGAGCCGTACGCCCAGGTCGCGTTCGAGGGCCTTGATCTGCTGGGAGAGGGAGGGGCCGGCGATCAGCAGGCGGTCGGCGGCCCGGCCGAAGTTCAGCTCCTCGGCGACGGCGACGAAGTACCTCAGTTGGCGCAGCTCCACGCCCGTCATGCTACGCGGACTGGGAGGCCGGGCCTCTCAGCAGGGAGCGAGCCCGTCGTGGCGCCCGGGCCGGTCACGGGCCACGATGAGGGCATGGAACCCGGCGCTCTGCCGTCCCGCCGGGCGGGCCCGAACGGAGCGAGATCATGCTGAGAGAGTTCCTGGTCGAGATCACCACCACGATCCCCGAGGGCACCCCCCAGGAAGAGGTCGACCGGCGCCGTGCCGCCGAGGCCGTCCGCGCCCGCGAACTGGCCGCGACCGGCCATCTGGCCCGGCTGTGGCGCCCGGTCGGCGAACTGCGCAGCGTCGGCGTCTGGCGCGCCGCCGACGAGGAGGAACTCCACGCGAAGGTGCTGGGCGCCCTGCCCCTGCACGCGTGGATGAGCTTCGTCGTCACCCCGCTGGAACCGCACCCGAACGACCCCGGCAGCTCGGTGTAGCACCACCCCAACCCGCCCCCTGCGCAAGGGATTTCATCACCATGAGCACCTACGCCCCGGTCCCCGCACCTCGGGCGGAGGGCCCGCTCCCGTCCGCCTGGTCCCACGTCGCGCGGGTCGCCGCGGCCCTCGCGGCGGGCATGGGTGTCGGCCGCTTCGTCTACACCCCGGTCCTCCCACTGATGCACACCCAGGCGGGGCTCTCCACCGACGCGGGCGCCCACCTGGCGACCGCCAACTACGTCGGCTACCTCCTCGGCGCCCTCGCGGGCACCCTGTTCCCGGCCCTGGTCCGCTCACGCGTCGTCCTGCGCGGCTCGTTCGTCCTGCTGATCTGCACGCTGGCCGCGATGCCCGTAACGCACAGCACCACGGTATGGATCGCGCTGCGTCTGTCGGCGGGGGTGGCGAGCGCGCTGATCTTCGTGGTGGCGGTCAGCTCGCTCCTCGGCCACCTGCGCAACCACCCTGCGCACATGCCCGGTTGGGGCTTCGGCGGTGTGGGCGCCGGCATCGCGCTCTCCGGGCTGCTGGTCCTCGCCCTGCGCTCCGTCGCGGACTGGCAGGTCGCGTGGTGGTCCTCCGCCGCGCTCGCCACGGCGCTCGCGACCGCGGCGTGGAATCTACGCCCCGAGATGCCGGTCGCACCCTCAACCGGCGGCCCGGAAACGGCCGTTAACCCCTGGTTCGGCGCCCTGTTCGTCAGCTACGGCCTGGAGGGCGTCGGTTACATCGTCGCCGGGACCTTCCTGGTCGCCGCGATCGGACAGAGCTCCCCGGGCTGGATCGGCAGCGGCGCGTGGGTGCTCGTCGGGCTGGCCGCCGTACCGTCCTCGGCGCTGTGGGCGCGGCTCGGGCGCCGTTGGTCGCGGCCCGCTCTGCTGTCTGTGGCGCTGGTGATCCAGGCGGTCGGCATCGCGCTGCCCGCGTTGGTCGGCGGGGTGGCGGCGGCCCTGGTCTCCGCTGTGCTGTTCGGCGCGACCTTCATCGGCATCAGCACGCTCGCCCTGGCCACCGGGGCGGAGTTGCGATTCCCGCGCTCCGTGGCCCTGTTGACCGCCGGCTACTCCGTCGGCCAGATCCTCGGCCCCCTCGCCGTGGCCCCACTCCTGCACCATGGCTACCGCCCGGCCCTGCTCCTGGCCGCCGCGGTGGTCCTCGCCGCGGCCGTGGCGGCCGCCGCCCTGCGGGCAGGCTTGCCGCGTCACGCGGTGGCGCTACGACGCTCCGTGCCGGCCGAGGAGATACGGGCCGCCGATCGCTGATCAGGCGGCGCGGGCCCCGAGCAGGGCCAGGCAGTTGGCCCAAAGGGGGCTCAGGCGCCCGGTGTTGTTGTAGAGCTTCGCGAACATCACCTGGCCCTCCAGCTGGGCGACGACGGAACGCGCCGCCTCCCGGGAGTCGGTGACGGTGACGTCACCGCGGTCGCGCGCCTCGCCGACGACCACGGCGACCATCTCGACCTGGGCGTCGAAGATCTCCTGCAACCGTGCGCGAACGGCCTCGGTCTGGTTGCTCATCTCCAGACTGAGGTTGCCGAACAGACAGCCCAGCACGGTGCCGCAGCCCTGCTGCGCGGCGTGCTGCCCGGCCTCGGTCTCCTCGAACAACTTCCGCAGCCGGTCCAGCGGTTGGGCGCCACCGGCAGCTCCGCCGTCACCGCTCAGGACGCGCGTCCACTCCCGGCGCTGGTCCGCCCAGTGTGCGTCGACGACGGCCAGCGCGAGGGCCTCCTTCGACGCGTAGAAGTAGTAGAAGCTGCCCTTCGGCACCCCGGCCGCCTTGCAGATCTCGGCCACCCCCAGCGCCGAGTAACCGCGCGCCTCGAAGAGCGACCGCCCGGCGGCGAGGATCTTCTCTCCGGCGTCACTTGTCCTGCCCATACGACAACTGTACGACCGGTCGGCTATCCACCGCCGAGCAGTTCGAGGCGGGCCACCAGCTCCGCCGCCGTCGACTTGATCGTCTCCAGACCCGGCTTCCCCCACGGCCGCGGCTCCGTGTCGACGACACACACCGTGCCCAGCACCATCCCCGTGGAGTCGATGAGCGGCGCCCCCAGATAGGAACGGATGCCGAACTCGTCGACCACCGGATTGCCCGCGAACCGCGGATAGTCGCAGACGTCCTCCAGCACCAGCGCCTTGCGTCGGACCACCACATGGGGGCAGAACCCATAATCGCGCGCCAACTGCCGGCCCACCTCGGGCTTGGCGTGCTCCCCTCCCGACACGGGCCTGGGCAGTCCCACACTGCCCGGGGTGTGCAGACCGGCGAAGAACTGCCGGTTCTCGTCGATGAAGTTGACCATGGCGTACGGCGCCCCGGTGAGCTCGGCGAGATGGTCCGCGAAGGCGTCGAGCGCCGGGTCCGGATGCTCCCCCAGGCCCAACCCGCGCAGCCGTCGCCTCCGTTGAGGGGCCTCCTTGTCCTCGGGCGTGAGCAGCAGACGACCGGCCGGACGCGGCGGGTCGTAGCTCATGGGCGTACTCCGTCCCTGTGGACGTATGACATAGAGGAACTCCGTGGCGGTGTGCGGGGATCACATGTGGGCACCATGGCTCGGCGCGTGTGCCGGGGCGTGGGCGATGAGATGACGTACGAGGGTCAGCAGGGTCTGGACTCCGGAACTGGAGATCCGCGCGTCGCAGCGGACGACCGGGATCCCGGGGTCGAGGTCTATGGCGACACGCACTTCCTCGGGGTCGTAGCGGTAGGAGCCGTCGAACTCGTTGATCGCGACGATGAAGCCGAGGCCGCGCTGTTCGAAGAAGTCGACGGCCGCGAAGCACTCCTCCAGCCGTCGCGTGTCGGCGAGGATGACCGCGCCGAGCGCGCCTTCGGACAGCTCGTCCCACATGAACCAGAACCGCTCCTGTCCGGGCGTACCGAACAGATAGAGCACGTGTTCCGGGTCGAGGGTGATCCGGCCGAAGTCCATCGCCACGGTCGTCTCGACCTTGTTCTCGATGCCTTCGAGATCGTCGGTCGCGGCACTGACCGTGGTGAGCAGCTCCTCCGTGCTGAGCGGCGCGATCTCGCTCACCGCGCCGAC
>Ga0307510_10000645_pt1 | contig 35386 bp, 14 predicted proteins | sample 12_EM_MG_FD_207224 | JGI IMG/M metagenome (GOLD analysis project Ga0307510, IMG submission 207224) | Populus trichocarpa ectomycorrhiza microbial communities from riparian zone in the Pacific Northwest, United States - 12_EM | ecosystem: Host-associated > Plants > Roots > Unclassified | place...
TCTCCTCGATCGAACCCAATCTGCTGACACCGGAAATGATCGAATGGGTAGCCGGAAGCCGCCGGTTCATGCCCCACTTTCATATTCCTTTACAGAGCGGGAGCAATCGCATCCTGGGATTGATGCGCCGCCGATACCGACGGGAGCTCTATGCCGAAAGAGTGCAGCTTATCAAACAACTGATGCCCCATTGCGCCATCGGGGTCGACGTGATCGTCGGCTTCCCGGGCGAAACCGACGAAGACTTCAAAGAGACATTCGATTTTCTGCATACCCTGGATATTTCCTATCTGCACGTGTTTACCTACTCCGAACGGGACAATACCAGGGCATTGGAGATCCGGCCGGTAGTACCCATGGACGTCCGAAACCAACGAAATAAACAGCTCCGCAACCTTTCCTACCAGAAAATGCAGTATTTCACCCGCGAACATGCCGGCCAGACCCGGAAAGTGTTGCTGGAAGGACATGTCAGATCCGCCATGATGGAGGGATACACCGACAATTATATCAAGGTCACGACACCTTATCGCGCAGAATGGGCAAATAAGATCCTGGACTGGCAGCTGTAGAACCAGGACCGGCAGCTATAGTCTCTGACACTGGTAAGATTGCTGAGCACCCCAACGCAAGTCAGGCAACTGCCAGTGAATTCCCCCCGTATGTTATTAAAAGGGTTTGATCCTATCCTCATCCGGCATAAGGATTGCTGCGTGAACTTTGCTGCCGAAGATTTGTTAATTTAAAGTAGGATCTATCTATGCGAAAATTCCAGGTTACGATACAATTTGATATGAATGATGAATTTGCGGCACTTGTTCCCCCTCATCGCACTTACATCAACCGGCTCATCGAGCAGGGAATCATCGACCACTATGTGGTGACAATGGAGACCCAGCGGGTGTGGATAACCTTCTCCGCCGAAGACAAAAAGGCTGTAGAGAAATATCTGTCCAAATCCCCCCTGTTCAAATACTGGACCTACGAGATCGATGAGCTTTTTATGGTAGACGGCTTGCATTACCGCCTGCCAGTTGTGCAATTGAATTGATTAAAATCAATTATTTCTTCTTCTCCGCCCAGGCAGGCTTTAATTTTAGCACTTTTTTGTAGACAGGACAGCCTTCCGAATGCGCACCGGGCAGATAGCCGGTACTCATCAGGAATTCCCCGACAATTTCCCCGCCTGTGAATCGGAAAGTCTTTTTGAATAGCTTGACCCACTCCTCCTTGCTCAGCGGATGATGTGCGTCGATCCAGTTCTTAAAAGAGCCGAACTCCTTCTGGATCGCCTTTATCGTTTTCGCATTTTCAATAGTAGCCTCTACCTTCAGCCTGTTGCGGATTATACCGGCATCCGAAAGGAGACGCTCCTTTTGCTTGTCTCCATAACGAGCCACCTTGTCAATATCGAAATTATCAAACGCCCTAAAGAAATTGTCCTTTTTGTTCAGAATAGTAGTCCAGGACAGACCGGCCTGGTTGATCTCCAGGATCAGCCGGGCGAAAAGATGATTGTCATCGTCAATGGGGAAGCCATATTCCTTGTCGTGATAATGTACATGCACATTGTCCTTTTCCATTTTAGCTACGACAGCACAGTAACCAGCAAGTTTTTCCATAGATTTGTTTCTTTTTCAATCTCTATTTCATGTCAAGATACATCACTTTCTCTTTTCTTTTATCCTTGCTGGCAGGAATTACCGTTCATGGTCAGACAGTCACCGGTCTCCCGGAAAATCCGACCGCTGGCGGTTATGATCCGCAGGCGGTATTCGCACCGGGGTTCTATAATGATCTGCACCTGGTGACCCGCCAGGCGAATGGATCGCCATCCGCCTCCTACTGGCAGAACCGCGCCGACTATATCCTCACCGCTAAGCTGGACACCATAAAGAACGAGCTGGAAGGTTTTGCAACGATCCGTTATACCAATAACAGCCCCGATACGCTGCATACCCTGTGGTTGTATATCGATCAGCATACCTATCGCAAGGATGCACGCTCCAATTACCTTACGGGTTTTGCCCCCGGTGGCCATACCGAAGGATCCCAGTTGGAATCAGTAAAAGTGGAACAGGGTGGACTGGCGGCTGATGCAGACTATGTGATAACAGATACCCGTCTCCAGATACGGCTAAAGCGGGCCTTACCAGCCCACGGCGGAAAGATCAGCCTGCTGATAAAATACAAATATGTCGTGCCGGGGAGTTTTGGGAACCGTACCGATTATGTCTCAACCCGCAACGGCAAGATCTACGAAATTGCCCAGTGGTATCCCCGCGTCTGCGTGTATGATGACCGTCAGGGATGGAATACCCTACCCTTCCTGGGCAGCGGGGAATTCTATAATGAATATGGTGATTTCGATTACCGCGTCACCGTACCCTGGGATATGATCGTGGCTGGCTCAGGTGAGCTGGTGAATCCACAGGAGGTCCTGACACAAAAAGAAGCGGCACGTCTTGCCGCGGCAAAGGCCAGTGATAAAACAGTGATGATCCGCGACGCCATCGCCATCGGCGACCCCTCCAGCCGCCCCGTACACCAGGGTACGCTGACCTGGCATTTCAAAATGTCGAATACACGGGACGTAGCCTTCGGCGCAAGCCGCGCCTATATCTGGGATGCCGCCCGTGTCAACCTGCCGGGGGGCAAAAAATCCCTGGCCATGTCAGTCTATCCCATAGAAAGCGCAGGCCCCGACGCCTGGGACAGAGCTACGGAATACCTGAAGGTTTCGATGGAATATTTCTCCGAAAAATGGTTCGTATATCCCTGGCCGGTAGCGGTCAATGAGGCTGGGATAGCGGGCGGGATGGAGTATCCTGGGATTGTTTTTGACGGGATCACCGATAAAGGCAAGGAATTATACTGGGTGACGGCGCACGAGATCGGACACAATTGGTTCCCGATGATCGTCGGGTCGGACGAACGCACCTATGGATGGATGGACGAAGGTTTCAACACCTTTATCGACATCTATGCCTCAGATGCCTTCAACAAAGGCGAGTACGCACCCAAACGCGACGGAGAATATGCGCCCGGCGGCGGCAATCCTGTAGAAGAGATCGTCCCGCTGTTAAAAGACCCGCAAGCCCCTGTCATGATGACCCGCGCAGATGCGATCCCCGAGACCTACCGTCATCCGATGACCTATTTCAAACCGGCGCTGGGACTGGTCCTGCTCCGCGAAGTTATCCTCGGCAAGGACCGCTTCGACTATGCTTTCAAAAGCTATATTCAGAACTGGGCCTACCGGCATCCGGGCCCCTATGATTTTTTCCGGACTATGGATAATGAGGCAGGAGAAGACCTGTCCTGGTTCTGGCGCGGCTGGTTTATCCATAACTGGGGACTGGACCTGGCCGTACAGAGTGTAAAACCCGGCGCCAGAGGGATGATTGATATAACGCTCGCTAATCTCGACCGGATGGCGATGCCCGCCACATTGGAGCTGACCTGGAAAGACGGGACAAAACAAAGGATCGCGCTGCCTGTTGAGACCTGGCTTCAATCCGGTACGCAAACACTGCATTTCCCCGCTACGCAGGAGTTGTCGTCGGTGACGATAGACCCGGATAAGGTACTGCCGGATATCAACCGCGGGAATAATAGCTGGAAATCACGGTAAGATATACGGGTACCCACCTGGTTTATAGCTGCTTAGAAAAAAAATTGCTGAAAAACCCAATGAAAAATTTTGTAGAAATATTTTTGCCCTTATCTTTGCACTCCTTTCAACGGAAAACGCCGGTAAAAAGGGAAAAAAAGGGAGTTTAGCTCAGCTGGTTCAGAGCATCTGCCTTACAAGCAGAGGGTCGGCGGTTCGAACCCGTCAACTCCCACACTTCAAATCAAGCACTTATGCATTCATGTATAGGTGCTTTTTTATTTGCCGCCCAACATTACCACCAACACTTTGCAATTGGGGAGGCGAATTGCTCTCTTTCTTCATGCTTCTACCTTCCGTCTAAGATCTTTATTACACGGCTCGATCGGGCCTATTGTTGAAGCTAAGTTAGGCCCTTCCTACCTAGAGACGGATCCTCGTTATACACATCTGTGAATAAGCTGTAGTGCACGGGTTGAAACCATGAATTAGATGCATTGGCTGGCATGTTTATGGCCGAATTAACATTTTCCTTTGATTATTTGTCATCCAATACAATAGTAAGTTCACCTATTATAACCTCAAAAAATAATCGATTCTTACAAGACGAGAAGTTGGAAACGAAAAATCAACAAGGTTGAATATCGCCATCCGGTAGTTCAGTTTTCACCGACGCAGTCATTCTCTTGCACCCCAGTCAGATGTAGTGGCTAAGCTCCATGGCGGAATCCTATTTCGTAACCTATCTGAGGTGTATGCCAAATTTTGTTTAATCGGCGCAGGTAGGCAACTTAAAAGCTGCCCATTGTTATATCCAAAAAAGGAACAATGTCGCCCTGTCCCCAATAATTCTTATCCGCGCAGATGGGGCATTCTTTATTTTGTAATGTTGCCGGCCTACGATCTATTCCCTGGTGAAAGAATCTTACCAGATGCGTTTCGCTTCCTGACAACTTATATGCTGTAATGCGATTGATCAGCTCCGATACCCTCATCGTGGCCACTTCCGTTGTAAAAGTTATGACAGCTGGACTCGGATTGCCGGAGTCTGTTACATACGCCTCTTCTTTCCGACGATCGTATCCCATGGGATTCGTTCTTTTTAAATCCTCCTCACGGGCTCGCCCGTGATCGACAATTTGACGGCATAGCATACAGCACGTACCCGGCTGTACAATGGTGGCTCTTTTTTTTGGGAGCAAATGTCCCAACTGGCTTTGTGGTACAATGCTGTGGAAGCCTCAAACCTGGACTCCTTCAAAACCGTCGTCCGGTCGATTGAGCAACACTATGCCGACATCCTGAACTTCTTCAATAATCGAAGCACCAATGCTTCAGCCGAATCCTTCAATGCCAAAATCAAAGGCTTTAGAGCAGCAGCCAGAGGGGTAAGAGATATCAATTTTTTCTTATTTAGACTATCCGATATCTATGCGTAGCTCCTGGTTACCCCCCAAGAATTTGACTTGATCCCCACTTTCCGCTACGTCCCGGGCCGTCCGGGCAAGCCACGCCTTCCAACCCACCTGCACCACGCCGAAAACCATCCCCCACACTCCGACCAATACTGCTGCGATGACAGGAATATGACCGAATACCACTTGGCCACCCAACACAAGAGCTTAGAGCAGTGGCATCAGTGCCAGTGAACGGTATAAACTCCAGTTTGACAAATCTGGTCACACCTAAACGAAAGGGCCCGGAAGACGTCAAATCTCCCGGGCCCCTTCGTATTTTTCAAACTAATCGTAACAAATTCCAGCACCTCACCGGGTCGATCCTGAAAATCGCTCCCGCTCCTCCATATTTTCTTCTATCTCCTCTCTTGATAACCAAGCCTGACGCAACTCCTTCCGGGCCATCAACGGCAGTTGATCCCCGACATGCCTGCTTCCCGCCTGGGATGAATTGCCATAGCTTAGCAACACCCACGCCCGCACCTTCTTTCCAAACTCCGTCACCGACACATAACTGTCGCCGGCCACAGCCCGGTATTTATTATCCCTGTCCTTTGCAAAATAAAGGGTCCTGTAAATGCCGTATTGCTCGGGCCCCCCATTTGCAGGATAATCCACCCCTCCTAACCTTAACCGGTAGACATCCCCCCACGCGACATTGAGGCTGTCATAGTCCCGAGTCACTTCGCGCGCGGCCTTCGCCAACAGGCCAACAGCGCCGCCGCCATCTTTAAGTCCCGCCGGAGTTTCCACCGGATGCTCCGGCATCCACTGCCGGCTATATAGGCTCGTGGGAAGTTTGTCGAACCAGCGGGCAAAAAGCACCGCCCCACGGCTGCCAGCATTGGTCGTCCTGTCCCAGTCGCGCAGCACCGCAGCCGCCTTCAATGCCATTGTATCGGTAGACTGGGCAGCAGCCGCCAGCAAATCGGGCAGAAAACGATCTGCCGCTTCCATACCCGTATTCAATTTATCCGCTATCAGGCCGGTTATCGTCATCATCGAATCCTTTCTTATCATATTGACGGCGCGCTGCGGACGCAAACCCATTCCCTGCGGTGACATATAGGCCGGATACTTCGCCGGCGCCAGCACAGGCGGATACGTACAGGTCCACGGCGGATCGTTGGCATTTTGGATAAATCCCGTAGCCGGGTTCAGCAACTTGGGCAGGTCCCCGTAAGGAAGTGTCTGCTGCCAGATATATTTGGAATATCGGCCGTCCACCGACCCATGCCAGAAAGGCCAGTCACCTTCCGGCCGTTTGGGCACATTGCCGTCGAAAAGATAGAAGATATTGCCCACTCTATCTGCATAGACGACATTGAACATCGGAAGCTGCATCATTTTCAGCGCAGTCTCAAACTGGTTCCAATTGACGGCAGCGGCCATAAGATGCCACTGGTAAAGCAATTGAGCGTTTTCCATCCCCGCAATCCGGATAGCATATGCCGTATCCCCTTTTACCCCGATCACCGGCCCGTGCCGCGAATACCTGAATTCCACCTGCTGCTCTTTCATTGCCCCGTCCGGCTGACGGATCTTCAGCAGCAAAGATTTTTTCTCAAACGGAATGACCACCCTATCCAACAGGTATCCGTCACCACGCATTGTCAATTCATACCGGTCGCACGCATCAATCGTGTTGACGGTATGCGTCCAGCCTAAATGATCATTAAAGGCAATATTGAGAACCGGCAATCCGACAATGGCAGCTCCATAAGCATTGAATCCCGGCGATTGTAGCTGCGCTTCGAACCAGGTGAACAAATCCCCCCACGGCAAATGCGGATTGGCCAAAAGCAACGTCGATCGCGCCACCGACCGCGAAGGCGCGATCGCAAGGGCATTGGAACCGGCCTGTACCTTCCGGCTCGCCACCCCCAGGTCCTCTCCGGCCACAAATCTCAGCGACACAACCCGCGCACCATGCGCCAGGATATCCTGCGGTATAATGGGCAACACCCGCGCATTCTCGGGGCTCAAGGCCTCCGGGTGGGCCCGCGCATAGGCATTCATCCCGTTCACAAAAGCATCCAGCAGTACTTTGAACGCCGGCGCCTGATGAGCATATTCCCGCTCCGCCAATGCCGGCAGGCCGAACAGTTGAACCTGTTTGTCGGATCCCAGGTAGCCCTCCCCCCAATACTCTGCAGCTCTTCCCCTCGCCTGCCCATATAGCTTCAGAATGAGGTTGCCGTGGTTATGCATCTGCGCCCAGCCGAATTCATAATACATTTTGCTCATGCTGGATGCATAAATATGTGGAACCCCAAAACTGTCCCACAATATCTCATTTCCCCCCGTTTGGGCAGAGAGGGACTGCCATACCAGACAGCAGGCCACGAGCGCCTTGTATTTACATGAACTTTTCATCATCATACGCCGCTTCGATTATAGCGGTACCTATAACCCTTTCGCCTTCATAAGGATTCCGTCCATGAGCCGTCAACATATTGTCCAGAAATAAAATGTCTCCTTTCTCATATGGAAAAACAACCAGGTTTTTCCGGTACGCATTTTTGATCTCCAGATATTCATCAGCTGAGATCGCAGTCCCATCCCCGAAAAAGGTATCCGAAGTTATGTATTCTTCTGGAACCCGGTCCCCGAACGGCACCCCCAATTCCTCATATCGCGAAAACCTGTTAAAGAACAACACGTGATTGAACCATGTTTCCTCCCCGGATATCCGATGCTTGTAGACCGCAGGTTTAACCCATTCGATAACAAATGTGTCATTTTCACCCATCCGATGATCGATTTGGTATTTTCGGCAAACCTCTTTTACAACACTAAGATCCGTGGTCTGAAATACCTCCTGCCATGGCATCCCAAGCAACGGCGATAGATTCCTCCGATACTTGACCCCCTTCGCCCTGAATTTATCCACAAGATCGCTACTGATATCCTTCAAAACTCTTCGGGAATCGGCAATCGGCGTCTCCCCACCTTTGGACGCAGGTTTAATACAGCAAAAAACTATCTTCTTTCCATACACGCGGCTATAAGACGACTCATTGTGCATGCTGATATGCCTGGTATTGGGATATGAGGTCGACAAAAAAATGTTCTTGATCGAACTGTCCAGTTCGCTCCTCGGTGAAGATCTGAACATATAAGGCAGAGGCTCGGTATCAAAACATTTCATGAATTCATGAAACGATTCGGCAGACTGTGCACCGAAGCCCCGCAACAGGATCCCGCCGTGCCTGGTCAGCAATTGGTCGAATTCAGCCCTGTTCCGGCCTATCCAACTGGTCAGGTTCACATTGGGACTCTTTGCTTCTATGAGGAGAGGCAGATCCTGATTTCCGTCGAAATGCCGCCGCCGCATAATCACCTCCGAAATAGTCTTCTGTTCCATATCTAAATCATTTTTATTCATAATTGGCTTATCATTATTTTCCAGATAAGTATGTTTGCCGAAACCCGGCTGATATCCCCATTTCTTCAAAGCCGGTGGCTTCTCTGATCAAGGCCCTTGCAGCTGTATCGATCGAGTCGATTATCCGCATTCCTTTTGCATCCTTGCCGCTTATTATCATCGAGAATTCCGTGCAACCGAGGAGGATGGCCTCCGTCCGCCTGTCTTCGAAATAGGCAATGGCTTTCTCCGCCAGGACCATCACCTCGGAAGGAATGCTCACCGGATTGGCCTTTATCCCAAATTTCTGGTCATACACCATCCTATGGATCACATCGTTCTGGAAGCTGGGATCGGGAATTACAACTTCATAGCCCCAGTTTCGCAAGATATTGCTGTACACCCCTGATTTCCAGGAACCGTTTGTTGTCATTAATCCGATCCGCCGCATCTGGGGACAATTATTCCTGATATAGGAACATGCCGCCAATGGCAGATGCACGATATTCACCCGGCTCCTTATTCTGTCAAGCTCCTCGATAATGACATCAAAAATTGCCGGAGCATGCGAGGTGTTGCAAGCCATGGCTATCACCTCCGCGCCCGACGACTCGAGCCGCTGGATGATCCCGGCGATCGCATAGGCAGGATTAACGTCTGTTTCGCCTTCCAGGAATGCAGTACGGTCAACTATATGCCCGGGAAAAGACATCAAAATGACAGGCAGATGCTGTTGATCCAGCGAGGCATCGGTTTGGCAGATGATGCTCTGCAACAAAGCAGCCCCTGCCTGCGGACCCATGCCGCCAACTATTCCAATGACCTTAGAATTATTTACTTGATGTAGCATTCATCTTTTGCTTACACAATTTGAGATCATAATCCATTATATCCCGCTCATAGTGAAGCTCTTTTGCCTTCATAAGCAAGTCATACGCCATTTTGTACTCGTGCGAAGCCAGATACGCCTCACCAAGGAGATAGGTAGTAGTAGCGGAGTCGTAACGGTAGGCTACAGCGTCTTCCAGCAAACGCCTGGCGGTCGTAGTATCTTTATCAAGAAAGATGACTCCCATCTCAATCAGGGCCTTGACGATCCGGACGGAATCACCCGTCTTCTTTAAGTTCTCAACGGCCCCGAACATCCCGGATAAACCTCTGGTATTATAGGTCTTTAACAGATTACATCCATCGCTGGGATACTCCGGGAACAGATCGGACTTAAAAAACCCTTGCAGATCGAAGCCTGCTGTTAGTTGATTTATCCGGTTTACGATTATATCCCCCCTGTCGCTGTTAGACAGATATACGAATCCGCTCTTCTTGACTTTAGAATAATACACTCCGGCCTTGAAGCCGCCGGTACTACCCCCATGGGATATTATCGTATCTCCATTGCCAAAAAGCAACTCGAATCCGGTTCCGTAGAAAAGGTCGGGATTTGCATGATCCATTTGGATCACAGGACGGCAAATCTCACTAATACTGTTTTTAGACAGATATTTTCCGTTGAAGATCATAAGGAAAATTTTGGCATAATCCTTCGCCGTCATATTCATACTCCCCGGCGTAAAGGCAACGCTTGGCTTCCACTTTTGCCCTTCCTTACCAAAAATATTGTGAGGTAAAGCATAATTTCGCGGATATTTTCCGTTGTGCGTATAATGAGTAAAAGACCTTTTGAGTCCGAGCGGCTCGAAGACCATATCCCTGATATAGTCGTCATATGGTTTATGCAGCAACAATTCCTCCACTTTTGACAGGTAAACATACCCCTCTCCGGAATACACCCATCTTTCACCGGGATTGCTGACAATATCCACCGTATCCGGATTGTATTCAAAAACTAAATTTTCGATACCTGAACAATGACTCAGGACCATTCTCGCAGTGATCAGTTTGTAGCGGGGATCATGCTCCAAAGGCGGGTACGCCAGATATTTATACATCGGCTTATCCAGATCCAGCAAACCTTCCTCAATCAGTTTATACGCTACAAATGTAAGCGCGCTCTTGGACAACGAAGCAGCCTCGAAAATTGTCCTCCTGTTCACGGGACCCTTGTTTCCCAGATGTTTGTAGCCATATGTCTTGAAATATACTATCTGATTATTCTCTATCACAGCAAATGACATCCCGGGTATTCCCGCATCGTGCATCATGCTCCTCATCGAATCATCCAATTTCCGGGAATCATTTGTTGCCAGGAAAGGCTCTTGCGCATTCAGGTTACAGGCAAGGCCTAATACCAGGCACAAGCCTATAAGACACCGTATCTTATTCATTGTTCTTAATTTTCGAAATTTGGATTGTCAGCCATAAAGATCGTCCTTGAGCCCAATTTCATACCGAAACTATATTTAGGTGAAATATTCGTCCAACAAAATGCCAAAGGTGATAACGGTGATCAGTATGTCACTCTCGTATGGGGCATTTATCGAAAAGCCCTCCTTCTGGTACATTCTTTTTAACTCCTCAACCCGATGCGGATTGAAATATCCATGTCTTCTTATAGCCTCACTGGATAGAATATCGTTGATGTACTCGATGTTCTGCTGAATCAAATAGGGACTGCCCGGAGCCACAAATCCGAATTTTTCCCTTTCAATAATCGGTCTCGGAACAAACCTCGAAGCCATTCTTTTAAGGATATATTTCTCCGTCAACCCGTTTAGCTTATACTCCGAAGGAATTGTGGTTGAGAATTCTACAAGGTCCTTGTCCAAAAAGGGATATCTGACCTCCACCGAGTTCGCCATCGCCATCCTATCTCCATGATCCGATACGAGATGATCCACCAATCTTACCTTATAATCGACATATGATCTTTTGTTAAGCGAATTCCTGTTAAGCAGTCTATCCCTGTTTACAACGGGATGATTAAGGCAATCAATTTCGTCAAACGAAGCATTTACATGCTCGGAATATAATCTCCTTTTCTCCCTGCTCAGGTTTAAAAGATTACTCTCGTAAAAGAATTCAGGGTCTCCCCAAAGCCTGTCCCTCAGTCTTCTTTCAAGGAAAGACACAGGAGACGAAGGCATACTCATCGACCTCATCGCATCAAACCGGAATCCCACATACCCTGCAAAGAATTCATCAGCTCCTTCGCCCGACAATATTACTTTTATCCCCTTTCCCTTTACCAATTCAGACAACGAAAGGGATGCTGTATTGTAGGTTTCCTTGATCGGACATTCGCAGTGATAGATAGCCCTACGCAATCGCTCACTGATATCGTTATAATAAAATGTCTTTCTGCTAAGAGTCGCATTGCTTTTCTTCGCAATCAGCGTCTGATATTGCGTTTCCGACAGCTGTGATTCTGCAAAATCGATCGCAAACGCGTCCCTGGTTACCCCAGGCGCCAATTGGGCTACTTTCATCAGGATCGCAGACGAGTCCAATCCTCCGCTCAAATAAAAACCCACCGGAACATCGGACCTCAATCTCAATGCAAGTGATCTGCTGAATACCTCCTCCAGCGCATTGGCATAGTACTCTTCCGGCTTGTTACATACCACCTCCCCCTCGGGATAGATAAGGTCCCAGTATTCCCGCTTTGTTATCCGGCCCAAATGATCGACGGTCAGATAATGTCCATTTTCAAGGCTATGAATGTCCTTAAACATAGTCCTTGGGCTTATTAACCCTGCAAAAGTAAATACCTGATCAAGACCCACCAGGTCGACATCTACTTTGGCAAGCGGGTGGGTAATGATCGACTTTATTTCCGATCCGAAAATAAAATGATTCCGGAAAAACCCATAATAAAAGGGAATTATGCCCATCTGGTCCCGGGCGCAAAACAACAGCCGCCTCTTCTTATCGTATAAAACAAAAGCAAATTGACCGTTCAGCAGATTCAAAAAATCATTCCCATGGTCTTCATAAAGGTGAACAATAACCTCGACATCCGAACTTGTTTTGAACAGGTGTCCCTTTGCCTTCAGCTGATGCCTGAGCTCGATGTAATTGAATATCTCTCCGTTACAGATCAGCACGACCGACCCGTCTTCGTTACAGATAGGTTGCATTCCATTGTCCAACCCAATGATACTTAGCCTGCTGAAACCCAGCGCCACATTATCGAAAAGAAGCACCTCCTGCGCATCCGGCCCCCTGTGAAATAGCTTGCTATTCATCTTTTCGACGATACTCCTATCCTCCCCGGATACAGTTCCGGCAAATTTTACGAATCCGCATAATCCACACATAATGCCTGTTTTATTGTATCTGATACATCTTTGCTCCTTGAACTATTGGTTCCAGGTGAGCGAAGCTCTTGTTAACATACAAGGTATTGTTGCTCCATATCAGGTTTGCTTTGTTCCATCTCATAGCGCTATTAATGTCCGGGAAAAAGCCGCTTCCATTCAGATTTGCGCTCGTGTTGCACAGTAACGGAATGCCACTGAGCCTGAAATAGGCTCTTAGAAGGTTATAAACGATGGGATTTCTCCAGGCATTCACAGTCTGCAATCTTGCGCTGCCATCCAAATGACAAATAGCAGGAACCCTTTCCTTCCATGCCTCTTTTACAAAATGTTCGAAAAGCATATAAGGGTCGGGGGTGCCCGGTGCAAAAATATCCGGCGCAAATTCCTCCATGCAGATCGGAGCCACAGGTCGGTAATTTTCCCTGTTCTTCATAGCATTCAACTTCCCTTTCATGTCCGGCTCCGTGGCAGTCGCCAGGATACTTCGGTTGCCCAATGCCCTTGGCCCTAATTCTGCTGGTCCGTTGAGAAATACAACAGGCTCGTTGTATTTATAAAGTATACCAGCCAGATCATCTATAGTACACGAGACTGGAGAATAGGTGCTGGCATAGGAAGATCCCGATAATAACCCATTCTCATTACTTCTGATGGAGGGACCACTATAGACATTCCATTTCAGTTCTTTTATCCCTTCATGGACAAGCATCTCGCAGCATGCCGCGCCGATAGCGGAACCCGCGTCATTGGGGAAGGGAGGCACCCAGACCTCCTCGAAAACCTTACTATCCCTGATACTGCTATTCCATTTTATATTCAACCCGCACCCCCCGGCAATACATAAGTTGCGCGTAAAACCCGGGAATTGAGCAACACGTTTAGTCAGTTCCTCGATCAGCAATTCCCTGATAAATTCCTGAAAAGTAGTTAGCATATCAGCATCAGCAAACCCGGAGCTGTTTCCAAACTTTTTTGCTTCCTTGTTAAATTGATCGGTAAAGATCGTTACGATATAAACATCCGGCTCGATTTGTTCTGCCATTTCCTTCAGCCTTGAATAGATGGCCCGGTATTCCCTGAGTATTTCACTCCTTATTTTTCCCAATGCCATATAAGCCATGGCTTTCCCCGCGATTGATAAATCCAGGTTCATCATGCAGAAAGGCTTGAAATGACGGGCAAAAGTTATATATGCATAGCCCAGTATGAGGAACATCGCGCCAAGATTCTTCACCCTGTTGTTCTGATAGTCATAATAAAACAATTGTGGCGGCATCCCGCCGTCCCATACAAGAATAAATGAGTCTTCCCTTCTGCCGGCGAACAGACTCGTACAGTAGGCTCCTGTTACATGACCGCTGACGTGCAGGTAACTGCTATAGGAAAATCCGCTCCCGGCATGCTCATAATTGCAGGGCAATAGAATATCCTGGTCTTTTCCCACAATATGGCCATAGCCGGCAATATCCTTCGGTGTCAATTCCACCGCCGTTCCCTTCCACTTGAAATTGTATTTCTGCAATTGGCCGTCTTCAAGGTCACGCAACTCATCTGGATCCCAGGAACTCCACCCGTCGATGACGATCCGGTCGATCGCCGTAAGGGCATATCCATACCCGTTCAGGATATCTCCCACCTCATCCATGGTAATGCAGAAGGCTGAATACCTGGGGAAATTATGGAGCTTTTCCATTTCATACGAAAAAACAAGTGTGCCGTCGGCAATAAGCGCAATGCCCCCATCATGGGATAATTTGATGCCAAGAATTGTCATATATGATCATTTAACGAAGAAAAATACGCCTCCAGTCGCCGCTATTAGCTTTTTATCCCGGGCTGTATAGGACTTAATTTCAACTCTTTCAGGATAAATTGAGTTGCGTTCCTTAACCCATTCTCCGCCCCTATCTTCTTACTTAATTCAGTCGCATTCCGTTTCATGTCGGGGTTTCGAAGACCCTTTTTTATTGCGCGGATGATTGTCTCGACAAACTTATGCTTGTTGTAGTAACATCGAAATCCCGCTCCGGCTTCCGCTACCTGGTGGGCCCAAAATCTATGATCGTTGCCCGACATGTCTGAAGGCAGCATGATCATGGGCGCCCCGGCTCGGATACAATTCATGCATATTCCCAAACCACCATGATGCACAGCTATTGAAATTCTCTTGAATAACCATTGATGCGAGACCGATCCGACGATGTAGAGTATCTGCGGAGTCGATGTCATACCCCTCATTTCCGAACGCAGATCCTGAACGATTAATTTACGCCCCAATGCTTCCTGTATCTGAAAAAGCGCTTCTCTTGTGAATAGATCGATATTCCACATTGCGCTGATAAATACCGGGGGCTCGCCGGACAACAAAAAGTCGGAAATATCACTGGGAACGTCATACTTTTTTTGACCATCCAGAAACCAATAGCCGGTAACTTCAATTCCTTCCGTCCGCCATTCCTTCGGTTTGGGCGTTATCAAAGGGCTATATGCGCAAAGAACACGAAGTTTTCTTTTCTCTATTTGCTTCACGACTGTTTCATGGGCTGGGATCGGCGGAAGTTGTAACGTATGCCTCCGCCAATGATTTATTGCCTTTCTTATATACAGCCAATGTGCGAGATCGAAGAGATAGTACTCCAAAAGGTTGAATACCCCGCCCATCGACCGCCCTTCTGTAACGGACGGATCGGGAAAAGCCCTTGTCGGATGGTGAGGCTGCATAAATACCGCAAAACAAGGCTTTTTGAGTTTTTCAGCAATATAGAAGCAGGGAAATGTAACTACGTTATATATGATGACTTCAGCATGTTGACACACCCTCCACAATTCTTCCAGAAATCCGGGGCAATTGACCAGTGTCGATTTAATCGTCCTTAAAAACCTGATATTGATGAAATGACGTCTGCTGAGAGTAGAGAAGTTCCCAATTTGAACACAATCTATCTGATGATTTTGAATCATCTCGAAATAGTAGCTGAACGTGGCGATAGACACTTCATGCCCGGCGCCTTCCAGTTCCATCGCCAATGCAATAAAGGGTCTGATATCCCCTTCGGAGCCTAACGCAACAAGGACAAATCGCATAACTCTCAATTTGGTAAGTGATAGGTCCCCTGAGGCTCATATTCCCCATATAAAGCCTGTTGCAAAACATCCGATAAAATGCTCTTGTAGTGGCCTAGCAGAAGTTGTATCGTTTCCTGATCGAAACACCCCGTACTGTAAATGAAATGCAAATAAAGCTTATTGTCTTCTTCGGCAACCTGCAAGCTGAGCACGTAATCCGTTTTTTCCGTCCAAAGACCGTCGATAGGTATGAACCGCAACGCACCCTGTTCAACCTTGCTGTAGCCGGTATTGGCAAATGAAAAATGTGCATCGATCAAATTTCCATAGCCTTCATCGATCTCTCTCATGGCTGACACAATTTGATCATATTGAAAATCCTGGTTCTCAAAAGCCTGTAGCACACACTCTTTGACTTCCGCCAAAAACTCCATAAATGAAAAATCGCGCCGCACCTGCATTCGCATCGGCAAAATATTCACAAATGACCCAACCACATTCCCCAATTCATCGAGGGGCCTTCCAATACCTTCCGAACCAATGACTATATCGGTACTTCCCGACACTTTGGACAAAAGAAGATAATACACCGACAGCAGGATCATAAAGACCGAAGCCCCCGAAGTCTTCGCCAATTCCGTGATGCCTGCAACGACGGCGTCCGCTGGCTGAAATACCTCGTAAGCTGCACAATGAAGCTCCTCCGGTTTGTTATTGTGAACCATTGGCAGATCCGCCTTAATTGTTCTGTCTCCAAGGGCTCTTATCCAGAATTCCTTCTGCTCGCGCAGGTCGCCATTTTGATTTCTTTGCCAATAGGCATAGTCGACATACCGCAATTCAAGAGCCTCCATTGGGGTTCCATTATAAATGCTCATGAAATCATTCACCAGCGTATTTTTTGAGACCCCGTCACACACTATATGATGTATGTCGACAAACAGAATGTTACCCGTCCGATGCCGTAATAATCCACATCTCATCAACGTCTTTGCCGACAGATCAAACGGCTCGACAAAATCATCAAACGCTTCCTTGATCGTTATATACTTCGTTTCGTCCATATCGATCAGACTACACCGCGCGATGTCATTCACCACTTGGACAACACCGCCGGCGGTGAGCATAAATCCTGTCCGTAAGCCTTCATGGCGTTTTACCAGGGACTGAAAACTTTTTTCTAATCTATCGACGTCCAGCTCACCTTCGATCCTAAAGGCGTTACAGGTATTATAGACGGGAATATCCTTATTTAGCAAGTGCTCATAAAACAGACGCTCCTGAGCCGAAGAAACCGGGTAATATTCCCGTTTCTCTACCTTTTGAATTCTACGGGTAGGATGCTTTTGGGGTGATGTCAGCAGTCTGGCCAATTTTCTGATGGATGGATTTTTAAATATCTGACGCATGGCAAGGTCAACGGACAATCGCTGGCGAATTAAAGAGCATAACCTGATGGCCACCAGGGAATGTCCTCCAAGTTCAAAGAAATCATCGTCAAGGCCTAGCTGCGTTTTTTCACGACCTAATAATTGAGACCACGCTTCAACCAACAACCTTTCCTCTTTTGTCCGGGGAACCGACTTATGCCGGGTTACCACTGTTGTAGCGGGTTCAGCGAGCGCCATGCCCTCGCCTTTGACTCCTTCTGAGATTTCTATTGTCCCATCCGGCAGCCAACGTGCAACATCGCCCGTTCGAAATAGATGTCCATTTGTTGACATACCATCCACGCACAGTTCACCCGGTATTCCGATCGGCACAGGCTTTTGATGTCTGTCAAGGATAGATATCCCGGTATTATAAATGGGCCTCCCGATGACTTGCCGGCGTTTATAACTCCGATATTCGTCCATTTTCTGCGCTATCACCGGGATTGTCGTCTCAACAGGCGCATAGTAAGTAATAAACCGCAGATGCTCATACGCCTTTGCGGCCTTTACGACATCGCTCGAAACTATCGGCTCTCCCCCAAGCATCACCCATTTTAATTCCGATAAAGGACAACTGCCGAACGATAGCGCCCCGATGATCGATTGGAGGAACCCAGGGGTAATTTTCAGAAAAGTTATAGAGTTGGCCGAAACATACTGCAACAGTTCTTGAGGCGACTCGTAAAGCGATGCCGGAACGGCATGAAGCGTTCCACCGCCTGCCAATATGGGGAACATTGAAGCATATACCGTATTAAAGGCAAAGGAAGAAGTCAATATAGCCCTGTCTAAAATGCCCACCGGCATCATTTCTTTGATCCAATCTACATAGCCGACGAGTTTACTGTGTTTTATCAACACGCCTTCTGGCTGGCCCGTATCATCCAGGGAATAGCTAACGCAGGCTATGGCGCCGGGCGAAACAAAAGTCGTACTGGTATTTGTGCTCCGGTCCTGCGGTTTTTGATCCAGCATGATCACCTTGCCTTCAAAATCCAGAGTCTCTCGAATAGGTTGCTTAGTGAGCATCACGCTCGCTTTACTTGCTTGTAAGATCCTTTGCCGATGTTCAGCAGGTACGGTGGGATCCAGCAGCAAAAAGGCCCTGCCGGCCTTTAAGATGGCCAGTATGCCGGCAACCATGTCTATTGACGGTTCTGCATATAGCGCAATGATTCCCCCTGCATCCGGCATTCCGGCAATAAGGCCGGCAAATGCCTCGCTGCGATCATTTAATTCTCTATAGTTGATCTTTCTCTGCTCGTCCACTACAGCACAGCCATCCGGCGTTTGCATCACCTGCTCTTCGAACAGTTGAATGAACGATCTTTCGGGCGGTGATATGACCTTTTCCTGGAAATGTAGCAGCTCCCGTTTTTCCGCCGCGGTAACTGTTTCGATGGCCGCAACGGACAGATCCTCTTCCGCTACCATTTGCTGGAAAATGTTATTCAAATGGCAGGCAATTCGTTGAACATCCTGTTTTCCAAAAATATGGGTAAGATATTTAAAGTCGATGCTCAACTCATCCCCGGGCGAGATCTCGACGGTCAAGCCATAATTTGTCTGTTCAACCGCTTCTACTTCAACGACGGAAAGCTCCAATTCCTTAGCCTCCGAATTCTTAATGGCCTTGGACAAGGGGTAATTTTCAAATATCAGGATATGATCCAGCAAATTTCTCCCTAGCGAACTAAAGGTCTGTATCTCAGGCAAGGAGTGATAATAGTAAGGCTCTGCATCCAATGCCGCCTCCTGCATGTTACGCAGCACATCCGACACCTTATCCTTTTCATTCCATTGCACCCTCACCGGGATGGTATTGATGAATAATCCCACCATCGTTTCAATACCATGTACTTCCAAAGGCCTCACTGTTACCACCGATCCGAATACAACATCGCAGATATCGTTATATTTCGAAAGGAGAATACCCCAGGCGGTTTGGACAATGGTATTGATCGTTACGCCATAGCGCACGCTTAATTCCTGCACCTCACTGGTCAGCGAACGGGAAAGGACAAGTCGCTCGGCGGCATTGCCGGGCGTCCCCGTCTGATGTACATCGGCCGGATGGGCCACAGTGGCCAATTTTCTATACCCTGACAAATACCGTCGCCAGTAACTTGCCGATTCCTCCCGGTTCCTGTCCTCCAGCCATGATACATAAGCGGAAAATGGCGCCACCGCAGGTAATGTCACTGGCCTGCCGGTTAGATAGCCCCCGTACAACTCCATAAATTCACTCATGATAAGGCCCATACACCAACCATCCATTACCACATGATGATAACTGAATATAAACTCATGTTCTTCATTGCCCGTCTGGAGAACCGTCAACCGGATCAACACATCCTTACCCAGATCGAATCTGCGACTACGATCTTGTTCCTGCCACCGGCTTATCACCGCCTCCGAACCACCGCTTTCGCAGTCGGCTCGACAGTCCTTGAAAAGGAAATCGATCTTTCTCTCGCTCAGGGCCACTTGCAACGGACGCTCGTATTCATCGATAAACGCTGTCCGCAGGACAACATGCCGGGCTATAATGTCATTCATGCATTGCTCGACGGCTCTTATTTGTAAAGCCCCTCTTATAAAACAGTTGATTTGCTGAAAATACTCCGTACCCTTTTCGTCCAACAGAGAATGAAAAAGTATTCCCTCCTGCATGGGGGATAAGGGATAGACATCTTCAAGCGAATACCGGTCCTGCAATTTATCCAGCCATTCGGCAGGCAATGATTTATAGGTCAGATCGGATGGAGTGAATTCCTTCTTTCCACCGGCGATACACCAGGCGATTACCCGTTCCAGCTCTTCTTTATACGTATGCATCAGACGCCGGATTGTCTCAGGATGATAGTGACATTCATTGTATATGAGCCTCATCTCGAGCTCACCCATTGTAACCAGGCTTAAAAATTCCCAATCGTATTCCCTTACGTCTTCCTCATCACGCTCATCTCCATGCATCTCCTTGGCTATGGCATATACTTCCCCTTGCAGATCGGCATCGAATTGCCCCAGGTAATTGAATATGATGCGGGATGGGGCGGCGTTCTTTATTTTCGGTGCGGACTTGTCTAAATACTTTCGGATACCGAAATCGATCCCATTGTTCGGGATCCGGCGAATCGTTTCCTTGACTTCTTTGATAATGCCAGACAGTTCATCCTTATTCGACTGAAGTACCACTGGATATATACTGGTGAACCAGCCGATAGTGCGACTGAAATCAAAGCCACCCGGGATCTCTTCCCGGCCATGCCCTTCCATATCGACCATCATCGCCGGAATATGGTATTGCCGGCGAACGGATAGCAACAAGGCCGTCAGCAAAAGGTCATTGATCCCGGTGCCAAACCGCTCATGCGCCCGGGTGAGCAGGTTGGTGGTGCTATTTTCCGACAACCGGAACTTTTCAATATGGTTGGATTGAAGCGGCCCTTTGTCATCCTCGAAATCCCTGGGAATGGGGCGGACGGCCTTTTCTGATTGCAATTCCCAGAATTGTACGGCCTTTTCGTACGCATCGCTTTTTGTATAGGCAGCCAGGTGTGCTGGCCAGTCCAGAAAGGCATTTGTCTTGTGAGGCAGCTTCAATGGCTCCCCGTTGGTCAGCTGCAGATACAATGTCTTTATGTCTTCAAACAATATTCTCCAGGAAATACCATCGACGATCAGATGATGAATGACGATCAGCAGCCGGCTGCCATCCGTCATGTGAAAAAGGCCCAATCGCATCAGGGCGCCGGAGCTCAGATCGCCGCCTGCCTGTATTTCGTTGCAATACGACGAGAGTAACGGCAACACCCCCCATTCGCCGGTAAGATCATATTCCCTTATCGATACTTCCTCGTCCACCGGCCGGTTTTTCATCATCCTGGTTCCATCATGCTGCAAGGGAAAGACCATTCTCAATGCATCATGATGCGTCTGGATCTTCACGAAAATATCTTTTACAAGGTCAGCCCGGATACCCAAAGGAAAATTGAGCATGACAGATTGGTTGTAATGATGCTTTTTCCTTGTAGGTCCTTCGAAGAACCACTGTTGCACCGGGGTAAGCGCAGCCACGCCGGTAATTTCCCGCTGATCCGCTATGGATACTACTGCTCTCACCCGTAACGCCAGTTGTTTAATGGTCTGGGAGGTTAAAATGTCCTTTACCGAAAGCTCATATCCTGCAGCCCGCATTCTCGAGATGATTTGAATGGATTTGATCGAATCACCTCCGATAGAAAAGAAATTGTCGGTAACGCTTATTTTTTCAACCCCAAGGATCAGTGACCACACATCAGCCAACAGTAGCTCTTCCCTGGTCTGAGGCGCTACAAAGTCGTTTTCCACCCTGACCTCCGGATCCGGCAAGGCCTTCCTGTCCAGCTTGCCGTTGGGCGTCAGCGGAAGTCGATCCAGCTTCACAAAAAAGCCCGGTATCATATAATGGGGCAGACTCTCCCCCAGCTGTCTTCTCAAAGTCTGGATCTCTATGGATCCGTCCGTCACCATATAGGCTACCAGCGCTTTATCGCCTTCCTCTTTTCCCTGTTTGACTGTCACCGCAGCTTCTCTGACCTTCGGGAATTCCAGCAACCTGCTCTCGATTTCCCCTAGCTCGATCCGATAACCCCTGACCTTTACCTGTTGATCCTCCCGGCCCATCAATTCAAGGGTCCCATTCCATAACCACTTGCCGATATCTCCTGTCTTGTATATTATATCTCCCTCGACGTAGGGGTTTTGAATAAACCTTTCCTGAGTCAGTTCCGGCCTTCCCCAATAGCCCCTTGATACACCTTCCCCACCGATATACACCTCTCCGGCAACGCCCACCGGCAGCAGGTGATGATCTTTACCCAAAATGTAGACCTGAGTGTTGAGTATGGGCGTACCTACGCTGACTCTCTCTTCCTTTATGCTCAATTTGTGCATACAAGACCAGATGGTAGTCTCTGTAGGCCCGTACATATTATAGATTTCCGCATTTGAAATAGCGGACAATTCCCGCACCAATGAAAAAGGCACGGGTTCCCCTCCCACCAGGAGGGTACGCAATGAACCAAAGAATTTTCTGGAACCTTCGCTCTCCATGGCCGCTTTGATAAAGGAAGGGGTAGACTGCATCATCGTAACCGGCTTGTGAACCTTCGCAGAATGGTTTAAGTGCAGGTTCTTCAACGTATTCAAATGACTTAGTCCCTCCAATACCTTCGGGCCCTCAATTCCGAAGTCGACAAGGCAGGCTATTTCGTCCACCCCCATTTTCTTCAATTTGAGGATCAATTTTTCGCAACTGCTTTTAGTGCCGATCAGGGAACTCGTCTCATAATACCGTCTGAATGCGCTTTTCAAAACCTGCTCCTTCGTCTCGTCGGAGATCTCATCCGCCCTCAATCCCGATTCTTCCAGCATGATCTTGCTTAACCCTAGCGAACTTTTCAGGTATTCGATAAATGGCCCTTCCACCAATTTCTCTACCTCCTCGATATCTTCCCCGATATAAGTATGCAGCATAATGGCTACTTTTCCATCCATGTCGTTATATCCATGTTCTTTTCGGGATGACCTGTATAGCTTGATCTTTCTTTCAAGATCCTCTATATCCTGACCCAGGAGATGTGTCAGGACGTTTGCGCCTATGGCGCCGGCACTCCTGAAGGTTTCCTCGCTTCCGCCGGAAGTTACCCAAACAGGCAATTCCTTCTGAACCGGTTCCGGAAAAATGCGCAGTTGAACTTCCTGACCGGCACCATTTACTCTTATAATACTCTCCCCCTTCCACATCTTTTTTACCGTCTCTATCTGCTCATACATGGTATTATGCCTGTCATTGTAGCCGGCAGGAGCTAAAACGAAATCATTGATATTCCATCCCGATGCAAAGGACAGCCCTATCCTCCCGTTGGACAAATTATCGACTACCGACCACTCTTCTGCTATTCTGATGGCGTCATGCAACGGAGACACTACACTACCGCATCTTATTCCAATTTGTTTCGTGATCATTGCCAAAGCAGAGCTTAGTACCGCCGGGTTGGGATAAAGGCCGCCGAATTCATGAAAATGCCGCTCCGGCGTCCATATGGCTCTGAAGCCTTCCCGATCCGCATACTTCACCGATTCCAGCAGAAGGTTGTATTTATTCTTATCGGTATTATTGTAACTGGAAAAAAAGAACAAGCTGAAATCCAACGGCCTGCTCTCGCCGGTAAGGTAGCGGTCTAAACTGTGCAGGGAAACATCCGATGGGTGTATCAGGACCTCCATGCCCGAGCACAATGTCCATAAAAGTTCAAGCACCGAGATATCGAAAGACGTACTCGTAACCGCCAGCATACTGTCGTCATGGCTCACGGACAAACGCTCGTCCATGGCATGAAAGAAATTCACAACATTATAATGCGATATCATAACCCCCTTGGGTCTGCCGGTGGATCCAGAGGTGTATATAAGATAACACAAGTCCCTGGACATGTTGATGCTGTCAATATTTATACTTTTGCCCCGGTCGTTTTCATCTACGGCGATGTCGACGGATAAGATCTTTCCCTCATACTGCAGATCCTTGCCGGATAGCGCATCCACCACCAGTACTTCGGCTCCGCTATCCTTAAGCATATATTCTATCCTCTCTCTTGGAAATACCGGGTCGAGAGGCAAATAAGCTCCTCCGGCCTTTAGTATTCCCAAAATACCGATCATCATTTTTTCGGATCTTTCCATCATGATCCCTACCACTCGCTCCCGGTTGACCTGGTATTGTTCACGTAGACAATGAGCCAGCTGATTAGAACGCTCATTGAGCTGACTATAGGTCAGTCGAAGCGATTCGTAAACGACGGCAACTTTGTCAGGCGTAAGTTTTGCCTGTCTTTCAAATAGAGAAATGATCGTCTCATGCATGGCGCAACGATTTCATATGATTAAACCTATTTAACAGCAGGTCTCGTTCGTTTGCTGAAAGCATGTCTATCGAAGAGATCGTCCTGGCAGGATCTGTAATGATAGCTGATACTATCTGCTGAAAGTACCCGATGAATCTTTCGATCGTTTCCTGCTTAAAAAGTCCCCTTGAGTAGACGAAATTTAAGCTTATACCCCCCTCCATTTCGTTGACGTTTAACGTCAGGTCGAATTGTGTAGCTGTAGATCCTATATGAAAAGGGGACATGGTCAGTCCCGGCAGTTCCAATGTTTCTTGCTGGTTGCCATATGTCATAAAAACATCAAATAATGGATTTCGGCTGGTATCCCGCTCCATGTTCAGGTCCTTTATCAATAATTCATAGGGAAACGCTTGCTGGTCGAATACGGCGAGTGTATTTGATTTCAGCTGTCTTAAAAATTCACGATAGCTCATAGCGCCATATGGATGGGTACGAATGACCAATGTGTTCATGAACACCCCCATTATGTTTTCCAGATCAGCATGATTGCGCCCTGACGCCGGGGTGCCTATCACTACATCTTCCTGGCCCGTTAGTTTTCCCAACAGAATACTATATATCGACAATAGGACCATAAATAGGGTAGCCCCACCCTCTTCGGCGATTTTTCTCAGGCTGCTCACGTCCCCATCACTCAATAGAAAATCGATCACGTTCCCAGAATAGTTAAAAACCGCAGGCCGGCTATGATCCAACGGCAGATCCAGCATCGTCACCCCTCCATTGAATTGCTGTAACCACCAACTGCGCTCACGGGCAACAGCCTGTTGATAGATTTCGCTGGCTTGCCAGACCGCATAATCACGATATTGCAACACCTGTTCTTCCAGCTCTTCTCCTTTGTATAAGGCAGTAAACTCTTTTAAAAAAATAGTGTATGAAACGGCGTCCGAAATAAAGTGATGCATATCGAGCACGTATATATAATCGTCCTTGGCCGTTTCTATTAATCCGACTCTGATCAATGGACCCGCATTTAGATCGAACGGCCGGGAAAATTCCTGCACAAGTTGAAAAGCCTTCTCTGCTGTTGTATTAAAGTACTCGATGGGGATATCGATATTCTCCGCTATTCGCTGCACATACTCGCCTCCAACCATGTCTACATGCGTCCTGAGTATTTCATGGCGCTGGACAATGATATTGATGATCCGGCGAAACCTTTCTCTATCGAGCACTCCCCTTATTCTAATCGCCTTAGGCAGGTTATAGGCCAGGGAAGCCCTGTCTAATTCATATAAAAAATAAAGTCGTTTCTGCGTGGAGCTCAAGGGATATCCGTCCTGAACACGACTTTTGGGAACACCCTGGTATTTCCTGGAGCTTTCCCTGGAAATTCTCTGAGCATTGATAAATTCCGCCAAACGATTCACAGACGAATAACTAAAGAATTCCTTGACAGGCACCTCGACATTAACAGCTTTATGAATACGCCCCACCATGGTCAATGCCTTCAGCGAATCTCCACCTAGATCGAAAAAGTCATCATCAACTGCAATATCCTGTTTGCCGAAGAAATTCTTCCACAAATTCAACAACGTTGAAGTCAACGGATCGAGACCATCGGCTATGACAGTATTTTCTGATTCCTGGATATCACTGTTGTACTCATTGCTGTATAAATCTTTATACTCTTTTTCAAAATTCAATCCCAATATCCATTTATCAATCCGCCGCTGAAGATCGAACGCCGATACAACCAGCCGGGGACATTCCTTTAACGACAATACCTGGTCCAGTACTGCTATCATTTCCTGGTGGGTAATAGCGTCCTTATGTTTCCGTTCAAGGTCAAAACCATCCAGATCTATACTGACCCAATTTCTTAATTCGCCATTCGATCTATGTACATCGATGTAATGATCCATAAAAGCATTGGCCGCAGCATAAGCCCCAAGCCCTATCCCACCCAATACCGCAGAAATTGAAGATGTTACGAGACAGAAGTCAAGGTCCATATCGCCGATCACCGCCTTCAGGGCGTGCAATCCCTGCACTTTTGGCTCGAATTGGGTGTAAAACCCCTCTTTTGCAATATCCACAACCTGGTTAATGGATGCTCCGACTAAAATGCCCGCGGCATGAATCACACCATGCAACTTGCCAAATTTCTCTTCACATTTTCGGACGGCGTCGCCAAGGGAACCTACATCCGCTACATTGGCCTGCAAATACATAACTTCCCCACCATCAGCCAGTAACTTTTGCAGCCGTTTCATTTTTTCTGGTGAAGGCTCCCTGGTTCGGCCAAGAAGTGCTACACGGGCATTATATTTTTTAACCAGGTCACTGGCAATATTGAAACCCATATTTCCCAGTCCGCCGGTAATCAGATATACGCCCCCCTTGCGGAAGTGACCCGCAGGCGTATTATCCGAAATGAGGCCTACTTTTTCAAATATCTGCTGCCACCGCTTACCACGACGAAGACAGGTCACAATCCCTTTCTTGGCCATTTGTATCTCTTCGTACAAGTTTTGATGAAATGCGGCATCCTCGCTTTCGGAGAAGGAAATATCTATGTGGCTTGTGCAAATGCCCTGGAATTCCTGTGACAATACAATTAATAAGGCAGGCACCAGCGACGAAATGCCGGCCCCAAAGCGCTCATCAAAGATGCGGTACATCCCGCTGGTGAGTAAAATAAGCTGCTTACCGAACAAATTATCATAAAGCCGCAATACTCCTACTATCTCTAGCAGGCTGAAAAAACGCAGGTTAAAGGCATCCTCTGAAAAGTCATATTTTTCGGAGCGCGTCACACCCCATGCATGAATAATGCGTTCAGGCAACCTGCCCAAGCGATCAAGATCGGCAAAAAGCGTCTCAAAATCCCCTTTTGAACCGGGACATACGGTATATATCCCTTCTTCTATTTTACAATAGGATTCGCCTGCCATCACATAGACTATATTTTGATCCCGATCCCTAAACGCCGAAGCCAGCGACTCGCTTAGTCCGCAATTATCCGCGAGAAGTAATGTCCACCCGCCTGATCCATCGGTCAAAATATTGCTCAGTTTCGGAGCCATTTTCCAGGAAGGCACATAAACCCAATCCGCTATATTATTCAGCTTTTGTGTACGGTCTCCGGCAGCCTCCTCCGCTATGGTCTTAAATGGATCCACATGCACAGGATACCTCGTTTTTTCAAACGGATAGACCGGAAGCGGTAGCTTTCTGCGAAGGTCTTTTATATGCATCAGGTTCCAGTCAGGACCGGCTCCGCTGAGCCAAAGCCTGCCAAGTGTGGAAAAAACAAATTGTATATCGTTCGTGTCCTCGTCCGCACGCCGTACCAGCTGCAAGACTTTATGGGTCTTCCTGCGCATTTGGTTGGATCGCGCCATAGCACAAAGGGCCCCTCCCGGTCCGACTTCTATCAATAGTAGCTGATCATTCTCCAATATCTTTTGGATGCCGTCGGAAAATAAGACGGTTTGTCTCAGGTGGCGGGCCCAGTAATCTGGGTTGCATATATCTGCGGCATTCACCCAATCACCCGTAAGATTCGATACGAATGGTATCTTCGGAGGATGTATCGCCACCTTTTTCACCTCTTCCCTGAATGCATCAAGAATACCGTCCATCATGCAGGAATGAAAAGCATGAGATGTCCGAAGCACCTTGCTTTGATATCCCTCCCTTGCGAGCATCTCATTGAACGCATGGATCATTTCTGTAGTACCCGACACTACACACAGGGACTGACTATTGACGGCAGCCAGGGATAATTCCCGGTATTCCGCAAGCATTGTTCGTAATTCTTCCGGCGAAATGGATACACTCATCATGATCCCCGAAGGAGCACGCTGCATCAACTCCCCTCTCCTGACGACAAGCACCAACGCATCTTCAAGCGAAAAAACGCCACTTATGCAGGCAGCAACGTACTCACCGATACTGTGCCCTATCATGAGATCAGGCATTACACCCCATCTCATTAATAAGCGGGCCAATGCGTATTCTACCACAAAGAGCAGCGGTTGCGCATATTCCGTGTTATTGATAGGATGTAATTCCCCGGGATCGTCACTAAACAACACCGGCTTCAGATCTTTATTAGTCCGCTCTTTGATGATCTCCAGGCAATGATCCACTTCTTCTTTAAAAGCCGGCTCATGAACATATAGACCGTAGCACATGTTCATATACTGCGACCCCTGGCCGGAAAACATAAACACTTTTCGGTAGTTCACCCGGTCTGTCACCGGCTCTTCGTACTCCATCACCTTTCCCGAGATCATTAGGTCCAGCGCTTCGGATCCGCTGCTGCACACCAGGCATTTCCTGTAGGCGTGATGTCTGCGACCAGTTTGTAACGTATAGGCAACATCCTGCAGATTTTCCTCTTTATTACTTCGAAAATAATCGCAAAAACTCTCTGTAAGCCTTTCAAGCGCAGCCGGCGTTTTTGCAGAAAGCGTCAATACCTGATAAGGCATTCCTCCGGCAACCGCCGGTATCCGGGGGGCTTCTTCCAATATTACATGCACATTCGTGCCGCCTATACCAAACGAGCTTACACCGGCCCTTAACGGATATTTATCATTTCGCCACTCCCTTAGGATATTGTTTACATAAAATGGGCTATTGTCAAAGTCGATCTCCCGGTTCAGCGTTTGAAAATGTAAGCTCGGGGGTATCTGCCGGTGCTTCATAGCCAGCACGGTTTTTATTAACCCGGCCACCCCCGCTGCAGTATCCAGGTGGCCGATATTGGACTTTACTGACCCAAGCGCACAATATTTCTCGGTGCTTTTCCCAAAGACGCGTACAAGGGCCTCCGCTTCTATGGGGTCCCCTAATTTGGTTCCCGTGCCATGTGCTTCGATATAGCTGATGCTTTCCGGCGGTACCTTCGCCCACTTATGCGCCATCAATATCGCCTCGACCTGACCTTGAATGGAAGGCGCGGTATACCCCACCTTATTGCTGCCGTCGTTATTGATACCGCTCCCTTTGATAACAGCCCAGATATGGTCGCCGTCCCTGAGTGCGTTTTTCAGCGTCTTTAGCACTACCGCCCCCGCGCCCTCCCCTCCAACAGTACCGCTGGACGTATCATCGAATGCCCGGCAATGCCCATCTTTGGAAGCGACCATTCCTTCCTCATAGATATACCCCTCCTTGCGCTGACCGGAAACATGGACACCACCCGCAACAGCCATATTACACTCGCCCAACAAAAGGCTTTTACACGCCTCATGGATAGCTACCAATGACGTGGAACAAGCCGTATCCACAAATACTGACGGGCCTTTTAAATTGAGATTGTATGATATTCTTGTAGCAACGCACTTAGGGTTGGCTAATAACGAAGCAGATAAAGGATCGACATATCCCTTTCTGTTCGCAACTCGCGCATATACTTCCCAATTGATATTCGGAGACGCGCCCGCAAATAATCCGATCTTGTTCTTTTCATCATCCGGATTACATCCGGCATCTTCCAGGGCCGCCCATACACATTCGTGAAAGACGCGCATCTGGGGATCCATCAGCTTCGCCTCGTCCGGACGGTAATTGAAGAACGAAGAATCGAAGCAGTCCTTATCTTCCAGTAAGCCATTAGCTCTTACGTATAAAGGATCGTTGATCAGACCTTTATCAACCCCTTCCTTTATCAGGTCCTCTTCAGTAAAAAAACTGATCGACTCAACGCCATTGGCGAGATTGTTCCAAAAAGCTTGCACATCACTTGCCCCATTGAATCTCCCTGCCATACCAATTATGGCAATTTCTAATCCGGAATAGTCCTTCATGATAATAAATTTTGTGGTAATAGGTATACTAAGCTTGCACCGCCCGAAGAAAAGGAAATGCTGTCGTAGACGTCCTCAGCCGGATGTCGTTAATGGTGTGAAAGTCGGTCTTAAGCTTAAGCCTCCGAAATACATCCTTCATCGGCAATCGATTATCTGCTTCCTGTACAACGGTCCTTATCACCCGGTCATCCGGCAGCATGGCCAGCACACTCACTCCTTCTGCCCCCCGGAGATACCGATCGTCTTCTCCAATAATATAACGCTGTATCTCAAATTTGTTTACGAAAAAACAAGTTTCCATAAACTCATCACATATCTGTTGTTCGCTCTTTCTTCTAAAAGAACTTTCCTTTCGCTGGAAATAGAACCAGAGCATCGGAGATTCATTAAACATCAGGAGATTGGATATCTGCCAACGCTTTGCATCAGGCAGCGAGAAATAGATCCTGCGCAACTCGGGATCGCTGAAATTCATATTCCAGTGGAGCCGATTTTCGTCGATATCAAATTGATTCAGACAGTGATTCAAGTAGTCGAGTTGACAAGAGCTGGCTGTTTGCCCCAGGGACTCTATGGTATAACTATACTCAACAGGCTGCAAATAACTGTCCGCTATGACCGCCTCAGGGTGAGTCAACTGGCTTTTTAGGGTATCGCCAAGTATATTGTCATATGGAAAATCAGCCATAATACGTCTAAGAAGGGCAGCCTCCCGTTTCATATCATAGGATGCCTGAGCGTCATAAAAAGTACGAATGGCCTTTTGACAGGCGGTAGTCACCAACCGGTGATAATAGTTATACACCATTAATTCCAGGATGCCGTCCTTTTTCAGTGCACGGGACAATTTGTCAAGGGTATCGGGTGGATTGGCATTATGGTGGATCACACCAGTGCAAATGATATAGTCGAATTCATCGATATAACTTACATCGTTCAGACTTTTCTCTTCCAGCCGCAAGTTGGCGACCCCTATCTGGTCGGCATTCTTTTTACAAACGGAAAGAGAATTGGTAGAAAGATCTGTACCCAGTACCTCCGCATCCGGGAACCTGAGAGCAGTGAATAGGGCCTGATTAGTGCCGCAACCCGCAACCCATATCTTGGGATTCTGAGGTATGCGGCGCCCCCCGTAATACCCGATGCTCTGGTTGAGGAACAGGTGGCTTATTCCTGCAGGATATGCAAGCAAAATAGAGGGTGGCCATGGGTAATTGAATCTTCCGTAGAATGTTTTATTTATCTGGTCGACCTTTCCGGGAGACTCCGCCAAGGTCAAATTGAATAGATCGGTCATAACGACTATTTTGATTTATTTATCTAATAGATTTTCCCTTAATGCAAGTAATGTCGCATTAGCTTCGTTCACTTCTTCTTCAATTCTTCCTGCTATTCTTTGCAGATCCGGCTCCCCGTTAACGATAAAACTCTCTATTTTGGCTATCGTCGGCATATTGAAGATGCTGGCCACAGAAAAGTCGCAGCCAAAAGCGTCATTGATCCTGCCGGTCAAAACAATTAAGGAGATCGAATTTCCGCCGAGATCAAAGAAATTATCGTTGATCCCAATTTTATCTTTATCGGTTTTAGTTAACTCAGCCCATATTTCTATCAGCTCGTTTTCGATGTCATTGGACGCTGGGATGAAATCTTCTAATTTGGTTATTTCAGGATCAGGCAATGCTGATTTATCCATCTTTCCATGGGCCGTTTTAGGCAGCGACGGCAGTTGCACGAAGAAAGATGGTATCATATATTCTGGTAAATATGTTCGTAGATAATCTCTTAACAAGGAGACTTCTACCTGCTCATTTGAAGTATAATACGCCACTATCACCTTCTCTTTGACAACCACCACCACTTCTCTTATCGGGGCGAAATTGCCAACCAGGCTCTGCACTTCTCCTAATTCTATCCTATAACCCTTAATTTTCACCTGTTCATCCGCCCTTCCCAGAAATTCCAGGTTCCCATCCGGCAGCCAGCGCGCCAGGTCTCCCGTTCTATACATCCGCATCCCCGGCACAAATGGATCTTCCATAAACCTCTCCCGGGTCAAATCCTCATTGTTGACATACCCCCTGGCAATACCCGCCCCCGATATATATATTTCACCAATGGTGCCGGCAGCTGCCAGCTTTTGATGTCTGTCCAGCACATAGATCCTCACATTAGCCGCCGGAACGCCTATCGGTACTGTAGCCATCGTTTCATCGGACCGGAACCGGTGGATCATACAACCGACCGTTGCCTCGGTGGGACCATATTCATTGATGATCTCCACCCTTCCCCCAAACAACTCATAAATGTCCCGGGCCAGGGACGTCGTCAGTTCCTCTCCACCCACAACGAACCGTTTAACATTCTTCTTTGCAGCCCGCAGCACTACCCGGGAATCCCGGATGATCTTCAGATGAGAAGGGGTAAGCTTGATCACGGCCACTTTATCCTCTTCGACAATTCTTTCGATGAGCGATGCACCATTCCCTTCTTCATAGATCACCAGCCTGTTGCCCGTAATCAGCGGACAGAAGATCGACGTCACCGTAAGATCAAAAGCGATCGGGCTGAACAGCGGAAAATCGGTCTTCTCCTCTTTTACATATTCGCTGACCGCCCAGTTGATATAATTGGTCAACGCGCTGTGCGGGATCATCACTCCCTTGGGCCTGCCCGTTGATCCGGATGTATAAAGAATATACGCAAGATTTTCAGGCCATACCTGGCCGGTGATACCGGCCGTTGGATAGGCGTTTATTTCATCGTCGGCAATTCCCACCGCATTTATGAAAGAAGAATATTCTCTTATATAACCGGCAGTCGTCAGAATTAACAAGGCATCGCTTTCTTCAAGCATGTGCCGGCTGCGCGCCCTGGGAGTTCCCGGCTCAATTGGCAGATAAGCTCCTCCGGCTTTAAGAATGCCCCATACACCCACAACCAGCTCCATTGACCTCTCGACCAATATACCAACCACCGATCCGCAATGCACCCCTCTATTCCGCAGAAAATGTGCAAGCTGATTTGATCTTTCATCCAACTCTTTGTAGCTCATCGAAGATGTGTTGTACAAAAGCGCCGGACTGTCGGAAAACAATTTTACACTTGCTGCGAACAGGTCAAGAACCGTACCGGCGGTGGGATATTCCCGCTCAGTTTGATTATATGAGTATAACAGCCGATGCTTTTCTTCCACGGTGACGATTTCAATATCTGCCACAGGCATTTGGCTGTTGGCTATGATCTGTTCAAGTATACTGGTAAAATGTGTTGCCAGGCGCCTGATGAATTCACCGTCCAGAACATTTGCGTTATAATAGAATTTAACGGTCATTTCTTCAAGGGGCATAATAAAGACCGTCAGATCGTATTTGGTGCCTTCGGATACTTCCGCGTCGACTATTCTGAAGTCAGTTTGCAAATCTTCCCTCGAAACATCTTTTATCGCGTCAGCTACAGGGTAATTTTCGAAAAGCAGGATATGATCGAACAACTGGTGGCGAAATCCCGATAACGACAAGATCTCATAAAGCGAATAAAAATGATATTGCTGACTTTCCAATGCCTTCTCCTGCATCTGGCGAAACAGGTCTTCTATCCTGTCAGTTTCTTTATACCTCATCCTCACCGGAATAGTATTGATAAACAACCCGACCATTTCCTCAACACCGTCTATTTCCACCGGTCTTCCGGATACCACGGATCCGAATACCACGTCATTTACGTTATTGTATTTGGCTAGTAATATCCCCCACACCGTCTGCAATATGGTATTTATCGTAATGTTGGTCGCCGCAGATATCTTCCTCAACTCACTTACATGCGTCCTGGTAATAATAGTATCCCAGTGCTCCTGCTTGGCTGGCAATTTATCAGACAAAGCCAGATGTTTCGGGCGCAAGGTGGTTTTATTTTCGAAAGCTGAAAGATATTCACTCCAATACTTTTTCGCCATTTCCTTGTCCTGTGCTTCCAGCCATTCAATATGGCGGGAATACAGTTGCGTCGGCGGCAGTTGGATCTCAATCCCGTTTCTATATTTTGCGTACAGTTTGCCAAAATCTCTTATAAAAATGCCCAGACACCATCCATCCATCAAAATGTGATGATAAGTCCAGATAAGACGATAGTCGTCATCCGAAACACGGAGGATCGTGAGGCGCATTAGTTGGTCTTTTCCCAGGTCGAACTTCTTAGACCAGTCCTGCAACTGATAGCGACGAACGATTTCTTCTATAGGCTTATTCATTGTTTCGCCACGGTTATCCTCATAGGCTATAGCTATTTTCCTTCTTTTTACCACGAGCTGTAACGGACGTACTACTCCCCTATGCAGAAATATAGTTCGCAGGATAGAATAACGCGCGATGATATCGTTGAAAACCTTTTCAACGATCGGTATTTCAACCACCCCATTTAAGGAACAAACGAATTGAATAAAATCGTGATCGCCTCCTGATTGAAGAAGGGAATGGAATAGCATACCTTCCTGCATCGGCGACAACGGATAAATATCTTCGATCTCGTATTGTTGTTGTAATACGTCTAATTGGGAAATGGACAAGCCCTTATAACTAAGATCAACCGGCGACAGCTCTGTTTTCCCATAATCGCAGCAGAAACGGATCAGATCTTCCAAATTTTGTTGAAAATGGGTCATGAGCTGGCTCATGCGCTCATGATCATATTGCCTGGGGCTGTACTCAATTTGAAGGGTTAACCGTTCGGCTATAACCCTCCATGAAATGGACCAGTCATATTCCGTAGCATCCAATGCCGGTATTTTATCCCCGATCCTATCTCCGATAATGGAAAATACGTCAGTTATAATATTTACATCAGACTGATCCAGGCAATTGAAGACGATCCGCGACCGGCCGATGGTGCTCATTGGCCTGCCTTCATCCATGTAGTTCAACAACAAATAGTCGATCCCATTATTAGGCACACGCCGCAGCGAATCCTTGACCTCCCTGATCAGCCGGGACGTATCTTCCGATGCGCTTTCCAGTAATACAGGGTAAAGACTCGCGAACCAGCCCATCGTCCGGCTGATGTCTACACCTGCTACGATCTCTTCCCGTCCATGCTCTTCCATGTCCACCAGCACCGAACTCATTCCATATTGTTTGCGAACACTAAGCAACAATGCACACAACAGCAGGTCGGTAGTCCGTGTCCCAAAAGGCTGATTCGCCTCCGTCAACAATCGCTGTGTCGACAACGCATCCAACTGCATCGTCTCCAGCCGGCTCTCTCCGGCGATCTTCACTCCTGCCGGAAAGTCCCTGGGTACAGCAACCTCCGTTTTACCCGCCATCTTCGACCAGTACTCCCTCCCCCGCTCAAAGGACCGGCTCTTCCGGTAGTCCGCCAGATGCAAGGGCCAGGACACGAACGATGCCGTCTTCTTCGGCAAAGAGAACGGCGCCCCCCGGGTGATCTGCCGGTACAGCGTGTCGATATCTTCCAGCAGCATCCGCCAGCTTACCCCATCCACCACCAGGTG
>Ga0307510_10000646_pt1 | contig 35384 bp, 52 predicted proteins | sample 12_EM_MG_FD_207224 | JGI IMG/M metagenome (GOLD analysis project Ga0307510, IMG submission 207224) | Populus trichocarpa ectomycorrhiza microbial communities from riparian zone in the Pacific Northwest, United States - 12_EM | ecosystem: Host-associated > Plants > Roots > Unclassified | place...
CGCGCGCTCATCTCCCAGAGTCTAGAACAACCCTTTTTCTTAGAGTAAGGACCTAGTCTAGATTGTTTATAGTTACCAGACCCGATATAAATATCCGCGCGCAGCACCGTGAACTCGAGGCGACGAGTGTCTCCCGGGCAGGGCCACGAAGTGCCACCGGTCGCGTTGCGTTTTCCCCTCTTCCTTCTTATCTCGTTCTCGTCTCGTCCGGACTCCCCAGCAAGCAATATCGAGCAGCTCACGCAGAGCTATCCCATCGCCATACACACACACACACTCTCTCTCTCTCTCCGCTTCGTACCATCGCGCGTTCTCGGATCCTTGGGACGCTGCTTTGGACATCGTGTTCTTTTTCGAACCTTCCTTTTCGAACTCACGCGTAGACTCTACGTCCACGCTACACTATTCCCACTATGGACGGACTATTCCCAGCCACTTACTCGCTCTATAGAAGGTTTTCAGTGTGGAAGTTCCGGGACTTCAGTGAAAGCTCGAGCGACTCTTTTCCAAATACGTAAAAGTGGCAGCAGTCCGTATGTGGCACGTTGCTGGCACCAAAGCGTTCAAAGTATGTCCTTCCCTATATACCCATCACACATGCGCATTTCTGACTACACTAGGGCTCTGTCTTCACCAAATTCCTGGATCACAAGAGCCTCGAGATATTTCTAATCGCCGAGCCAAAGCCATCTTTGTCACATTTCTCAGGACGAAGCTTCGTGCGTCGGAGGAAGATGGGAGAAGTGTTGCTCCAGAAGATGTCCCCCATGTGCGAGGTTCAGCACTATGCTTTGTGGGTTGCGGCAGTGAGGTATCATATGACAATATCAAGCGTCCACTGAAAGAGTGCTTTAGCCACGCTCCGTTTGTCAAGTTCACTAAAGGCGAGGACACGGGGCTAGTTGGGTTTGACAAGGCACTAGACGTAGGGGACATCGCTTTCATTAAGGAAAAAATACCCATGTTAAATGGGAAACCTGGCCACATGAGATCAACCTGAAGGTGCGTCTATACATTACCTTTCTGTTTCGAATATCCCGTCACTTTTCCGCCACGTAGAAGAGGACGAACACGCGTTTACGATAGAGCGGGCTCACGCTACGGCAATGCGTGTATTGGGGGGCATGGACGAGGCACCCGGGGAGGTTGTGGCGGCGGAGCTATTCCACGTCACACATGACAAACCAAGCCAACGCGCAGTCGGTCGTCTTTCTGTTTTGTGAACTTGTACGTTTCCTTGCTCTCGTTTTTTCTCACCTCCGCAGAATTGTATTGTGACTGCAGCGGCCCAATATGTAAGTCTTTGGTCCCTCTTACGAGCAGTATGACTTTCACTCACTAATCTCTCCTCCAAAGATAGGAAACCGTTTTGTCAAAGACGGCTATACCCCATGGATGTGGCACACCCACCCTCTCCACATCTGCTTGCCAGAACCCTACAACCCCGCCCACCTGGGCACACATATGACGCTTGACTGGATCTTCCTCATCTTGTCTCTCTACCTCAATAGCTCGGACGACTGTTTCAGCGTCGAGTGGCAAGAAGGCTGGGACAGTAATCCGCACACCGGATATTTGTCGCCGCTCTGGACAGAGGTATGCATGCCTCAGTTGTCGCATAGAATTTGACAAGAATGGGGTTTGATCTGATTCGATAGTATCAAATGTATTATTAGTCGAATGTAATCAACTTGAAATTTGTTCAAATGTTCGATAAAATTCGCGCGCGTTCTGTGTGATCCGAATTTCATCGAAGGATTGTCTCATTTGTATATTCATATCGAAGCATGTCATGTGGAATATTCTGCGCGTTTCGATATCATTCGACCTCGTCATACGCATTTCCTGCTGGGGCATCAGACGCTCTGGAATTTGCTTTCCGAAATTGGACGTACGCTCGATTAGCGATACAATAACTGAATGGCATATAGTCCATCATTCCGCATGACTCGGCGGCATGAGCGGCGGCATGACGACGAGGTCAGAAGGCCTCAGTTCATAGCCTCTGGTAATCGGTCACGGTCATAGTAGTTTGTTTGTTTTTTTCGCATGTGATCCGCTGGGATACAGTAAACCCATGGGATGATCGGACCGATTAGATAAAAGATAAATGCGTTGCGGCGCCCATTGTCCTGTTACTTTTGTGATCGATTTTGATTTTTTGCTGCTCTTCCACTTCAATTCCATGGCAGGTAACCGAGCACCGTGAACAACTAGGCTATAACCTTTGTCTACAACTTTGAAGACAGGTATGTACGACGGTACTAGTGGTATACTCAGCCCCGATCTGCCACAGTGCCGTCGGGATGACGAGCACCACCGCTCAACCCGAGCCCGAGCCTGCGGCAGCGATTATCGGACGAAAATGCGACAAGGCCTCAAGCGAATAGCTAGCAGCGGCGTTTCGCTCCGCCAGTACCAATTAGGGGAAAGTCAGGTGTCAATTTCAGCAACACCTGGTCTCCAGTAAATAAACAACTCGTTTGATGCTAATAACTTAGAAATATTACGTTCAGTACCTTGAAGTCCTCGGAACGCGCAGCGACCAGCCAGATCTATTACCGATGGGCGAAAGGCAGTACTATCGTGTTTCTGTCACGGGGCTGATTGATCATTTATGAGAATTATAGTGGCGATGTGGAGATTGGGAGTTCAGGGGCGGTAATACCTGAAGAACGTTTGTCGGCAAGTGGCGATTTTATAGCAGACTCTCTGCTATAAAATCTGCCACATTCCGAAAAGAGCTCCTCAGCTCCTTTTTCCCGGCATTCGATTTCTTTTTACAAGGCACTGGTTGGTGAGTACCTAGTCTCGAGCTCCCCGTAACGCCGGTAGATGATCCGAACTCCATGCAGCCCATACGATTGTTCACCTCACTCCTTGCATTCACGCCCACTCGGATCATTTTATTCATACCGATAATTCTAAACATGCACTCTTACAAGAATCTCGCCGTCCTTGCCCTCGCCGCGTCTGCTATATCTCCGGCTCTGGCCGCCCCAACTCAGTACGTAAATATACACCTTGGGCTATGAGGCCGGGCCATCATCCTGATGTACGCATTTCTAGGGAGAGTCAGAACCCGGCCCGCGCTGAGCTTGAAGCCAGGAAGTTAGGCATGCTTGGCGGCGGTCTTGGCGGTCTCGCCCTCTCATTCCTCTTGCCGAACCTTTTGGGGGGGTTGGGGGGCAGTAGCAAGAGGTCCACGGAAACGGAGACAACCGAGGCTCTCAAGAAATTGTTCATGGCCGAGTGAGTGAAAAAAATAACTAGAGAATTTTCCACGCCCACTCAATTCGGAACGTACCAGGCGTGCATATCATGATCACGATCAGCGTGATGTCACGTGAGTATTTCATTTCCCACACCCCCTTTTCGGAGAGCTCATCTCGCCCCCCAGTGAGGAATGGACCAAATTCTTAAGCGGATTGAGCAAGCGCGACGACACCGCCCAGTGAGTTTGTGCCTGTTTTTTTCGTATCACCGGGTCAGTGTGAGCTAACGTCCAACTACAGTCCAGCGGACTCGGATGTGCTCGCGGCCCTCAAACTCTTTGGTCGCGCACTCAATGCGCTTGATTGAGTGGTTCTTGGTGATGCGGTCTGTATTGAGTAAACTTCCGGCCATCATGATCTACATGGACTTTTATTGTATATGTTGGTTGTAATCGGGCATTGCGCCATTTGAATGCAATATGAGTACGGAGCTCACGACCTTTTACGTACATCAACGGCTGGATGTCTGAGTCAGGTTGCTTGCCCGCATCCACACGAGGTGCTGAACTTGTGTCTGCCTGGCTAATATGAGAAACCAAGGCAGCTCTGGAACCATGCAGATAGCCATTACTGTTGTAACGATGGCTTATCATCTTATGCTGTAGCCTCGGAACGGAGCAAAATCGACCACGTGACGCTGCCCGCGCACCTGCAAGCCTGACTTGCCTCACCTCTTAGTCCCCGCCGCCACGCCTCAAAACCCACCGCCGACGCCAATCGGACCACCCACCAGAACGCGCCACCTCGATAGTTGTCATGCCATGTCATGCACGAGGCGCGCGACACCTCGCCTTGTTCGGGACCATGCTTGCAGGACCCGCATTACTGTATATAGGTGTATTCGACCAGATCTACCGCTCGCTTTTCAGCATTCCTCTTCTTACCAACATTGAACATCGCCGCTCCCTCTTCATTCCTTTAGGTTGTCAGTAGTTACCGACTGATATATATAGATCCGCGCGCAGCACCGTGAGCAGCAGGCTACGAGTGTCTCCCGGGCAGGGCCACGAGTGCCACCAGTTTCGCGTTCGCATTTTCCCCATTTCGTCTCTTTCGGAACTGTCCAGCAAGCGGCGTCATCCAAGTGGCTCACGCGGAGTCAACGCCCACTTTCTCTCCCCCCTTGCGCCTTCGTCTCCCCTTCGGGATCGCGGACACGCATCGGACGTTAGACCACACCCTCAAACTCACAATCGGGTGGACTTCCCACCTGTGCTACACTGTGCCAGTGACTTGGAGTTTGCAATCGTACTTATCTGACTTGTGGAACACTGCCTGCCCATGTGCAACGATTTGGTCATACGAGATGTATCAAATTTAGTGGATATAAGGATCTTACTATGAGGGGTTACGCCGTTACGGTCAAACATACTTCGTCATGTGAGCCCGCAAGTGACTTGAACATCCTACGATGACCCAGAAACATCCTCCGAGCAGATCTATTGCACTGCTGTCAGCTGTCAGGGTAACGATCACTGCCGCCGATACCTGAGCTCGAGGAAAGGCTTCAAGCGAGCAGTAGCCCCAAACAGTAGCTTTTAGCTGACATCACGAATGGTTTCGCTGGCGCTGGCGCTAATGTGAGAATTCCAATGACGCACGTTTCTGTCCTACCAGCCCCAACTTGGTCTCTGTGCAAACAAACGAGCTCATTTGATGCCGCAAACACGTTGGAGCTTCTCTGAACGCGCGGCGACTGGTCAAGCTTTTGTTTTGAATTCTATCCACGACTTGGTGATGCTTACCGAATCGCGAAAGAAGGCATTGCTCCAGGCACTATCATGATCAACTTTCGACTACACTCATGAGGCATAACGCCATCGTGACAATTGATCATTGATGAGGACTGTTGTAGGGGGCCACGTCAACACGAACGTGCGATCCCAATGTTTCTATAGTACATCTGGAATTGAAAAACCTCAGTTGTTAAGCAAAGTTAAGCGGAGATAATTTAACATCGTTAGTGACGATTATTAGAATTAGCTTCATTATCATCACTTAATTTACCCCCCATCCACTATAGTAATTTGTTGGCAGGAGGAATGGGGGCACGGCGTTTGAGGCTGGGTTGTGAGGGGGGAAAGGTGTCGAGAACAAGGAAGATGAAGGTGGTTGACAAGCGTTGGAGGCAAGGCATACAACGTCAGGAATGGAAAAGAGGGAAAAGAGGGGAACGGCATCTTGAGGTACGAATTTGCAATTGCATCGAAGAGGCCAGATTTGGGTCGTTCTGCACGTGGAGGGAGAGGTATCCTTACACCATTCGTCTGCATGAGTGGTAGGAACGTCAGTGCTACTAAAACACTGGGTCAAGGCGGGACCACCAACACTTGGCATTGTTGGGGTAGAACTGCCAACACCTAGCGTAGAGGTGGAGCTACCAAGGACACCTTGCGTCAATAGGGTTGGACTCCCCCTTGACACAAGCTGTCCTTGGTAGCAGACCAGTAGCACTCTGCATCACAGAGGAACACCCAGCACCACTACACATCAAAGAGGGACCTGCACCTTTACAAGTCAGTCTCTGTGAACAAAACTGAGTTAACGTCCTTTGGGAACTACAGTGAGTCTACCTCAATTGCCATTGCCTTGGAAACTTTGGAGGTATTCTTGCAAGAAAGCCCTACAATGGACTGTTTGCTGATCCAATCATCCGCATTCTCAACATTGGTGTTGACATCGAAGTCATCGAGCATGTGGAGATCAGGGACAGGCTATCGTTGTGGCAAGGGTCACTTTGTTGACCCAAGTCATGTTCAAGGCAAATGTGACTTGGGTCAACAAATCTGCCTTGGACACGTTGCTTGCCTTTGCCAATAGAATGTAAAGGCAAGCAACGAGTCCAAGGCAGCCTGACCTTGACGCCCTCGACCCAATCTACTGGTGGTTCTCCTTCAGAGCGAGGTTGACCAAAGTCCTGGAAGAGGCCGAGTGACAAAGATACTACAGCAGCAATAGATAACAAGATCTGCGGTATGCAACCATTAGTTTCAAACGTTGGAATAAGTAGAACCCATTCAACGTACTAGAATTTCGTCTTTGAGCACCAGCCACATGAATTGAAGCAAGGTTTTGCTAGCCGTTAGTGCTCTCACCGTCACCAGGAGCACTATCAGGATCAAAGTCGGCGAGTCGCCTTTCCCAGAGTGCAATACACTCATAGTACGAAAGCTTCTTGATCGCGTCTGACTTGCCCATCGCACCACGCGAGACCAGAGAGAGGAGAGACTGGCGATGGCGCAGTGTCTCGGCTTGTTGTCCATCTGACCGGAGGTGTGAGGTTGCAGGTGAGTTGCGGGGGGATAGTGAATGATCTTGACATGGAAGCGAGACGAAGGTGACCTGCAAGGGTGAAAAGGGGCAGAGAGAAAAGAAACATGTATACAAGCAAGATCAGAGAGATGGGCAACGGTGCAGCGGCTTGGTTTGTCATCTGTCTGTTGGGTGAGAGACACAAAGAAGAGTGGGAAAGCGGACTGCAGTAACAAGGCTAGGCCGGAAGGCTTTTATACAACAGTCCTGTCCCCGACTTGCAAGGGACCATGCATGATGTGTGCTGCGTGCAACAACGGGCTTGGGCAATCTGTATGCGACGACAAGGGGAACTTGATCGTGAATGGGAAGGGGTTGATCGTGTGGCAATGAGAGTGGGCGACGATGGGACCGGATGGGTTGGAGCGACGAAAAAGAGCGAGAGGCTGAACGTGTCAGCTGGTTGGGTGTCACATAGCCAAACAGACAGATACTCACGCACGATTTGAGGAGGCGGGCTCGAGCTCAGAGACGGAGACGAGATTGCCACTGGCACTCGCTATTATTTGAAATACAGTAGCGCATGGCTGTGGGTGTGGGTGGCGTTTAGAGCAGATTCATTAGACGGCTCTAAATACAGACAGATTATCTTCGCTTAACTTTGCTTAACAACTGAGGTTTTTCCTGACGGAATCCAATTGTGTATTCGCCTATGTTACACAGCTCGATATATACATGTAGATGCACTCCGATTCTCCAATGGGGCAATGCTAAGATCCGAGACTATAGTATGTGACAGAAACGACACAGCTCATGACCCAAGACATTCTTACCACTTCCCCGCTCTAGAACACGTCCATCGACCGATTATTTTTGCGACAACAAAATCCCAGCACAAAATTGCTCCATCAAGGTCAGATGGTATCTCTAAGAAGCTGTTGAGCAGATTGTCAAATTTCCCGAGACAACATCCTTGCGTAGACTAGAATATATCTAATAGAATCGACAAAAATCTCCCACCATTCGTAGTCCCGACGTACAGCAAACTGTCTTCACCTCCCTTATCCTGCCAGGACCTGTTTGACAGCTCCCAGCACAGCTTCGTCTTCACTCCGCATACGCCATAAACAACCGTCCTCGTCATTATCTGGACTCTCGTGCAATCTCAATGCCGCCCGTCCACGCCCGTCCAGATCTCCGAGAACCAAGACCTTCAGATCACCTACAATTACGGAGCCAATTAGACCCGAGCCATAGTGATCTAATATGCCAACGGAGGAGCCCACCTTCGAATGGCGGCTGGTCTGCAGGGAGAACAGAAAGACCCCGGGGAAATCCGAGGCCTTGCAGGCGGCGTACGACCGCATCCAAAGTCCCGTCGCACCATCCTCGCGCAGAAAACATCGTCGCTGCATCCCAGACGCTTGCGAAGTCCTGGTTCTCGTCACCTGCCTCAGGCACTGTGACCTCACCTGACTTGGGCTCAGCGATGAAAGGGGACTCGAGTGAGATCAAATCAGCGCGGGGACTCTGGGTCATAAAATGAGCACGGGCACCAAAATCCATCATGTCATGTCAAGGACACGCACAAGCAGATTGATAGACTCTGGTTTGGGCTTTGGAGATACAGGCGGGCTTTGCGCGGGCTGCGGTTGTTTGTAGAGTTAGATCGTATCGTACTATCACCCGAAGATAAGTGTGAGGAGTACAAACGGGTGAGAGCGCCCGCAGCTCCGGGCTGCCAGCTGCAATTGCCAAGTCTCCAGCCGTTACAGTCCGCGAAAGGTCATCGTAGGAGTCTAAGGAGGACGTGGAGCGCGTGCTGCTCGCACCGCGCGGACGACGTAGCCGGGCGGGTGGTGGAGGTTCGTAGGCTGCATACCGGAGCTTCTGCTGCGTTCCGCTGGGCGATGATAGCGATATAGTACGTGAGGAGGGATTGAGGCGAGGCGAGCGAGGAACCGCTAGTGGCTTTGATTCGAGCGCAAGGAGAAAGTCTGGAAGCTGGAGGGATATTATTCAGTGTGTCAATATTATAAACGTGTCCCCCGAATTAATGGCCCTCACTGAGCGGGAACGACTGCTCGCGACAGCAGCCCTCAACTCATCTGGCATGCTGATCATGTCTTCAAACTGAGAACATCTCTGAAGGTTTCTCGTTATATGAGGCCAACGCTAAGCAGGAGGCGTAGATGAAGAAACAAACCCATGATATATGGCGAGCTGATATGGCCTTGAGATGTTGGACTTCTGAGAGTGGTTCAGGGGGGATCTTTTGGCATTCGGCTGCTAGGCGGATCATCGTCAGAAGAATAGCCTCTTGGATAGATGCTAGAGAAAAGTTAATAAGAGGTAGGCGTGAAGAGGGACCGTCGAAATACACGGACCCGAGTATGAAACCAGTCCTTTGCTCAATCCGTGTAGCAGCTGAAGAGGGGACACAGGAACACGCCCGGCGTATTCGCAGGCGAGAGCTGTTAGCACGACCATCAGAGTAGGACTGAAAGAAATCTCTGTCTCCCCTTCCGCGAGCGGCGTCAGTAATGTGGTCGCGACATTCTCTCCAAAGGATGCTTCCCCTAGACAGAGCCCGCTCAAAGTCAGTAAATTGTATGCCATCCGACGTAAGCGAACAAATGGGGTTCACCGTCACGAAGAGAAGACAACACATTCTCCACTGCGTGTTCAAGAACTTGGGAACTCTGCCGTGCATCATGCACAGCCCCCGTAGGCGATATAACATCCCTCACAGATCTCGCATACAGTTCGGCGTCGTCACCGGCGAGAATCTTTATAACTTCGAGCAGGGAGAGCACCTCGTCCTCGTACGAGTCCGCAGAGCGATTCAGGCCCTCTAGTCTTTGGGAAAAGTACAATTCGACGACGGATGGATCAACACCTATTAAGATGCGTAGCGTCTGAGAGCCGTCTGAGAGGAGGTCCTGAGGGAAAAGAGTAGATGGCGCACTTTTAATCGAATGGCAGGATCAGGGGAGGACAGCAGTTGCATCACGCGGTCGACTTCCCATGCTTCAAGAACTGCAGGGATATCCTGCGTTGTACCCGCCCATATGGCCGGCGGAACGCAAGCTAAGCAGGAGAGAAACAAGTGTTGGTCACTTGCATCATTTGAGAGCAGGTGGCGTATATGAGCTACGGGGGACCCATTCGACGCCGTAAAGGGTATCAGTATGTCCGTAGGGGTATTTCTCAGGACCGAGAAACCGTCGTAGAGTAGGACTATGAAGACGTCAGTTCGGGTCTTGTCGGGTAACAGATATCGTAGGCGTACTCACCATGGACCTTCGTGTTGTTAGCAGATCGTTTGATAAGTCCAACAATGGCTTTCAACACTTCTGTGGAGGGTCTGCCCTAGAACGTTGTCCAGCCTGCTCCACTGATGTTGCAAGGACTTACTGAACAACAGAGAATAATTTCAAAGCCTTTCGAACTATCAATGCCGCTGCCGACGAACTCGTGGAAGACTTTTCAAAGTGGAGAAGTGCCCGATAGACATTGACGAGGGCATCTGGGCCCAGCAATCCATTCTAGGAATGTAAGATCGTGCACGAGACCAGGACGTTGCGACCTAAACCAACCTTATGTAGACTGTCGCACACGGCAAGTGCAGAGCCCACGACAGTTTGGTCTTTATCACGAATACACCTTGAAATATCAGGCGACAACCACCGGAGCATAGAGGGATCGCATTCCGCGAGAGAGCGAACAGCATGTAGGGTCCGTCTGCGTATATGCGGTCTTTAAAAGGCGTGATTATGACCATTAATTACGAGTGAAAGAAAGGATGCCGCACGATTTGTGAGATAATAAGCCATGCAATCGTTCCTGTACAGCTGGGATCACGTCCTCACTTGGGCACTGGATAAGGTAGTTCAACGCAAGGGTTACGCGCATAGCCGAGTCAGACTCAAGGTCCTAAAGCAACTTGAGACAGTGTACTTTGTTAGAGAAAAGCTGTGTACCTTACGAAGTGTGTTCACGAGCATTAGTTTCAGGTCATGATGTGGGGGCATAATCTCGGAGCAGAAAAGGTACCCTGGCACAAGCTGGGGCACACGAGGTGGATCTAGGCAGGGCAAAACGTACCAGCCTTCCTTTCCTCGATCGAAGAGCCAGCTTCCGCCAGGTTCACGGCATGTGGGAGTGCAAATTCTAGCGAACCAGGAGGGAGTCCGGCTACTGTGTTCATGGAACAATATAGTAGGAGAATGAGATACTCTCGACACTGGGCCTAAGTAATCTGGGACATTCAACAAAAGTTAGTCGCGGGAAGGGGCGTGTTGGACCCACGGAAGAGAAACCGGGACGCGAAAGGCGATCGCGGAGGGCGATGACTTCCTCAAGGAGATAGTCGTCGGCTTGCTGAGGAGTTTGCGCAAGCTCAACCTTGCGAACCAGAACATAATGTGCACGACTCAGGGCTCCGGAGGATATGAATGGCACGTCCATCGTGCGAATAGCGACGGGTAGAGCGCGAGCGCGTTAGGACTGAGTCGGAGGTGTGCCTTGGTCTGGTGTTCCTGTTTCGTTTAGGTCGGGTCAACGAGCACGTGGTTTGCTCGTCGAGAGCTGTCGATCAACTTTTCAATCTCCAAAATCTGAACTATCCCATGAACTTGTGGATATTGGCGAAAGTTGTCTAAAAAAAATTCGATGCATCCGGGATACTATGTGTAGTGTACGTGTCTAAGGCAACCAGCATCCTGTGCATAGCGTAGGATTCGAGGATGTGATATATACTCTCCGGCGGCGTCTCCGCTCGGCCTTGAACTCGAAGTCATCGACTAGCTATACGGAGACCGATCCTGCCGCTGTAAACCAAAACAGGTGGAATGGCAAAATGTCGTCCGCTGTACATTGGGCTCACCACAGATTATGGACCTATGGTGAGACAAGATGTCGATGCATCTACTACGAGTTCCTATTCCTACACATAGATGGATCCCACCTTCATCCACCCCTGGCTCATGTCCGCCTTTCATTTCCTATCCACTCACAAATCAGAGCCAGTTATCAGAATATCCTCAGTCAAGTTCCTCGAGCCCGCGGCCAATGAAAGGGATCACTCAGTCCTGAGCAATTTGGAAGTGGAACTCGATTAGATGATGAGGTCTTGCAGCCCAGGACAGCAGATCTTTGGTGGTTGGATATCGGGGGCTTGAGTTCCGAGTTCACCAGGAATCCCGATAAAGAGTTCAAATTTAGCAGCGACTAATGGTTAATATACGGAAAGTTCGCCTTGCGACAAAGTTGGATCTAGAAGTCTTGCGGTTTCGTGTACCTACTCGATATGAAACGTCGAGGGAAATCCCAGGATCCATGCTTGCTGCCGGAGATATCCTAGCGCAGCGCTAATGACTGGCGGGCAAGAGCGGGTAATCATGGGCAAGGTTCCCAACCAGGGACTGGAGAGGCGATTGCGGAGGGAGACGATCCCGTCGAAGAGGTAGTCACTGGATTGCTAAGACGTTTGCGTAGACCCGACTTCGTGCATTGGAATATAACCTACGTGGTTCAGGAGTCCAGAGGGTATTATAAATTACACTGCCATTGGGATGCGTGGCAAACAAGGCGATTGAGATGTGAGAGCTACAGTAGGGGTTAGTATAAGTCGTTCAAGTTAAGTTTGTCCATTCCATATTTGGGTCTGGCGATCGGTGGCCGCGTGGTCAGCGGGTCACTTTTCTCACGACAAGCGACAAGCCGATCCTTGTCAACCCCAACCCCCTCTCGCCTGTCAAAAAAAAAGAGGCTAACTTGACCACAAAGCCGCCGACGAGCAAATTCGACTTATGGGCTCGGCCGCGGATTTGGCCGCCACCGCGCATGCCTTCAACAAGATTCTGTCACAGCCAAAGCTGTCGTCAAAATCGCGAACGCCGGACGACGTCGAGGAAGGCGTGAAGAAGCTTCGTCGGCTCATTCTCATCGAGGGCATCCCGTCCAGGGCTGTACGTACTCACTTTTGAGCTCGGCTCTCCTCCCGCTCGCCCGCTCTATGTGTTGACCTCGCCCCCCTATTGCGAACCTTTTTATGCTTGTTTTGCAGGATCCTACGTTGCGATACAGGATTTGGAAAATCCTGCTTAGGGTTAATGACCTGCCTGCTGAGACGTTCCTTGAATATGTCGCGAGGGGACCCTGCGAAGTGAGGGAAAAGATTCGCAACGATACCTTCCGGTGCGCAGTCATATTGTTGCATTCCATCTCTCACCACTCTCCTCTGATGTTGGCAATGTTGTTGTTGTTGTTGTTTCTGCAATATTTGTTCAGTACGCTTGCTACCGATCGCGGTTTTAAGGAACGAGTCCGGGAGGACATGCTTGTCCGTCTTCTTGACGCCTTCGTCTGGCGAAATCACGGTGATTTGCATCGTCGGCCGCTCTCCATTTCTGGAAGCTCACCCCCCTTTAGACAGACAAGAGTCGTCTCAGCAGCTAGGCTTCACCTACGTTCAGGGCATGAATGTTCTGGCGGCCCCATTCCTTTATACCATGCCTTCGGAACTGGAAGCATTTTTCTGCTTCGCAAAATTCATAGAAGTGTCTTGTCCGCTTTATGTCCAACCCACCCTCGAGGGTGTTCATCGTGGTTTGAGGGTTCGTATCCCCCTCATCGAGATTAGCTGCAAGTCTTAAAAGTTTCACGCATTCATAGCTTCTCGACCGATGCCTTAAGATCGTCGACCCAGAGTTGTTCAATTATCTGCGCTCAAAGAACCTTTCTGCCGAGTTATATGCTTTTCCTTGTAAGTGCTATCGCTGTGGTTATGGGATAGTCTCTTATCTCCAAAATTTAGCTGTTCTCACGCTTTGTGCTTGCACCCCGCCGCTCGACCAGGTTCTCCGGCTCTGGGATTTTCTTCTGGCCTTTGGAGTGCACCTTAACGTTCTTTGCGTAATCGCACAATTACTTCTTATCCGTGACGATGTAATGACCTCGTCGTCGTACGTTTTGTCTTCCTCAGCTATGATCCGGTTCTCATCCCGCTTTTATTAGACCAATGCGTCTGCTGCGCACTTTTCCTCCCCTAGAAGCCTCCCCAGTTATTGGCATCGCTGTCACCCTCGTTCGCGACCTGCCGACTGAGTTATATGACGAGCTGGCGAGACACCCATATGCATATCACACGTGACTACTCTTCAGTTTCGCTTTGATACCACTTTTGTCTCCATAAATTATCGCATCACGTCCATGTGTTTTACAACCCCCATCGCATGTAGTCTGCATAGGCCTGTATATCCCACCTGCGCAATGTACAAAGTGTATAAACGCGATTACCTCTGGCCGGAAAATGACAAGAGAAAGGGGGGATCGGTCAGGGCTTCTCATCGTCCTCCCTGAAATTCGCTACCCAGCAAAAATGGCCACATCCCGCCGCGCAGGAGTGACCCATCAGTTGGCGAGGGGCGGGAGCAACCGTGGCGGTGTCAAACGAGTCATCGAGCACTACGATATCGGTCACCTCATCGTGATCTTTGTCCTTGCTACGCGATGTCGAACGACAAGGACGATGAGGCAATTTCAGCGGGGATCCTGGTGGTGGTGACCGTGGTGGGAGTGGAAGGGGGACCCATGGCATCTCTTCGTAGAACCGCCTGTAGCAGGCTTGGTGGCCTCCGTGCGAGCAAACGGCGCACTGGAATAGCATGGATTTTACTGGGAGGTGGCTACGGGTCGTGATCGAGTCAACATTTGGAGAATGGGCAACGGCAAAAAATGGGGAATGAAGAAAAGAGACGTACCAAATCGAGCACAGCGCCGCAGGAGATCTACAGGTCGCGCACATGGAACCGCTTTGCTGGGCAAGGATGGGCTTTCCGCACCGCCCACAAGACATATAGACCGTCGTTTGAAGCTGAAAAAAAAATACAACAATGATTCGCCCGATTGGAATAATCGATTTGAGGGATGATCTACTTACGTTGGTCGGGGAGCGTATTTCCGATATGACCGAGTATTTTCGAAGATACGCTGCGGTGACATGCAGCTTCATCCGCGTCAACAGTTCTGTTCATACACGATGTCAGCGCCTGCGCTTCCGAGAGCCCCGCGCCTCCATTTGTAATGACGGTCTACTCACCAATGTAGGCCTCTACGAACAACTGCACACGCCGCATCCCTATCCGAAGTTCTTCCGACGCCACGAGCGCCATCACGGCACAAGTCTGCACGTCACCTGCCTCCGCACGCTCTTCTAGCGCCTCCCGGAGCGCCGCACGAATCGCTTCGCGCACGTCCTCCACCCGCCTCCGCACGCTACTGCTCACGTAAACATCCTGCGCATCTGGCACGTCGCCGTGTCCATGTGGATCCCCACCCGGGCCGAACAGGCCATCGGACATGGACATGCCGCCCGAGGCGACGCGCGACGAGCTCTTCTGCTGCCCGGGCGGGAGAAACGGTTCGTGTTCGCCATCGTCGTGTGCCGTCACCGTGCGCATACTGCTACGCGAGCACGGCCGCTCAAGCACGAGCGGCGGAACTGCCGCCGCCGTCAGTTGCAATTGCATCGTCGGGACAGGGAGCGGTGGCACCCGCGTCGCGCTCAGGCTGCGGCGTCTTGCGGCGCGTCGACGCAGGGATTGGGAGCGGGCGCGGGTCCGCGTCGGCGCTGTATCACAATCGGACTCGGTGTCGGAGGAAGCAGGAGAGGGCGAGTCGCCGTCCACCTCGCGTTCGTCTTCGGTCCATGTTTGGTGGCCAGCCGCGGCGACGCGTGAGAGTGGGCTGGGATGTGGGCGGGTGATTGAGAACGCCCCGCGTGATAACGCCTGCGTGGTGGGTGATAGGGCAGGTGCAGACGGGAGGGAGCTGAGGTCGCTCTCGCTGCTGCTCGAATCCGAGTCGTCCAATGTGCCCTCGCCGACGTGGCGTAAACTAGGAGAGGTAGAAGTCTCGTTTGGCTGAAGAGAAGGGGTAGAAACTGAAGGGCGTTGGAGAGTCTGGGCTCGTGGACGATTCGCGAGAAAGGCCACACTAGAGGGATGTCGCGAGAAATTTGTTGGGGAGCGGGTGGATGTCGTTGATGGTGTGCTGAACAATGACTGGGGGCTCGAAACTAATTGTGTTGCACTGGAAATACGCTGAGGGGATGGTGAATTTGATGGCGAGGCAGAGGAGACAGGATGTGGAGAATCTCCTGGAGAAGCATACGGCATGTGAGAATTCAATATGGCATCAGAGGACAAGCCTCTTGGCGTATCAAGGGGCCTGAGGGAAACGCTTGGGGATAGGCCATTGGAGGAAGTTGGAATGGCTGCAGGAGCCGAACATGGATGAGGTAGGATGCGAGAGGGAAGTGACAAGGGAGACAGTGGTGGTGTTAGTGGCCGAGATATCCTCGGGGAGGCTGGCGGCGGTGTGAAAAGAGACCTTAACAGACACCACATCTGGAATACTTGGTAGTGATCTGCTTCCAAGGCGGCCTGTCCATTAATCTCGCAAATAGTCACTTTGTCAGATCCGTCGACGACGTAACTCTTTGCGAGAACGGAAAACCTATCCGACTCTTTGTGGGAGGGATCGAACAGGTGTGTTCCCACACTTTGTACAACCGGTTTGAAGGGCTTGTTTCCCAGGGCTTTGAATTTAGGGAGTGGCACGGACTGCCTTGTCTTTGTGTCTCTAAGGAGCGGTAAGCCCTGGGTTGTCGGATAATAGAAGGAACGTTACATGTCATCATATGGGACCTCCCACTGGTTCTTCTTGTCTGCAACAAACGTAAGCGAATTCGAAACAGCCCACGACACCGCGAGACGGGGGACGGCGTCCAAGGGACGATATGAATTCCTGAGATCGAGTTGAGCGAACGTCCCGGATGAGTGCTGCGCCCAGAGAGCGTGCGAGTCTCGGAACTCGATATCTGTTATAGGGAGTGCGCATTTCAGGCCGGCCTTCGTCAATGCATTCAAGGGAACATACCCGAGACACCGCCCTCAATCGCAGACCCTCCTACCTGCCACTTTGCGATGTATCCCCTCCTTACATCCCAAATTTCAACCGCATTCCCAATATCCGTCCTTCCCTTCATAGGAGCCACCTCGAGTTTCTCCGAGTCGTCGTCCACGAGAGTGTCAGAGTCACTGATGTCTGACATGGAACCTACGCCAAACTCTGCGTTTGAGGCAACAGCGAGTTCACACTCATACCCCGGACGCCACCGTACGCGGCGTACAGGGAACTGTGTTGAAATCGTATAGGGTAAACGCTCAAAGTTGGGACTGGTAAGGTCCCACACTTTCACCGTCCGGTCCAGCGAGCCACTGGCAATCCACCCGCCAGCGCCAGGGACACCCCCATCCGGTGCGCACCAGTCGAGTGTGAGAATGGGGCCCGTATGGGCGACGGGTAAACGAGCGAGCTGGCCTTTTGATCCCATCGAGAAATCGTACCTGATGGGGTAGGGAGGGTGAGAATGAAGCAATAATGATGTGAAGAACGCCGACCTGTACAGCGAACCGTTGTCCAGACCAACAACAGCGTGTACAGGACACGCTTGGCTGCATGAGAAGGCTGCTGTGCGAACAGCGGTAGGGTGGTGGAGCCTTATGACAGAGTTTCTCATGTCTCGTAGGTCCTGATTAACGTTCAGCGCATGCACACACCAACGTAGGCCATGGACTTACCCAAACTCTTATGTCACCGTCGGCAGAGCCGGTCATGCAATAGTTCGCCACGATGGGAGAATACGCGAGGACGTGGATTGAACGGAGGTGCAGGCGCGTCCGACGCTCTGCGCGAGGATATCTACGCCATGCGCAGGGCACTCAGCCATGTTGACTACTCACCGTACTTGGAGGGACCGAGCTTGTTGAGGTCCCACATGATGAGCTCGCCGTTCCGCGCGCTCGTGAGGATCTTGTTATCGTAACCTGTGTATTACCTGAGGTTACTTTCCCGCTCCCCCCTTAAGGCTGAGACTTACTCCCGCGGCCCCAAGCGACGTCGGTACTGACGCTCTCCATTTTCAACCCACTGCCGGTCCATAAATTGCGCGACGCATCAATGCGATGGCCCCCTCGACCGACAGCTGACTTATGATCTGGATTAAGTGAGGTCTGCGTATCAGAAATGCGCAAGATGCGCAAGCCTATGAATGAATGCAGCCGTCCGATGGGCTAATGAATATTGTGCATATAAAGCCATCATCGAGGAACACACATCCTTTTCCCGCAACTACACACCGCTCTTCGTCTTCACTTTTAGCGATCGCGCCTCCACTACTTTTGGCTGCTCCTGGGAGTCTCACTGTACGCGTTGGACCTTGATAGCCATGCAAACGAGCATCGGCATATAAGTCAGATAAATGGGTAAAAGAGTTTGTGTAAATTGATAGGCGTTGAGGGCGCTGAGAAGTGGAGGATTGGGTGGAGAGCATTTACAAAGTAAATAAATGTGATGTGAGAGAGAGACGGGACGTGTTGCCGGTCTGAGCTTACGGATGCCGGAGTGCCACGCGGGGTTGGGTTGGTTGGAGTGGGAGCGAATACTAGTACTGTACCAAGGATCATCACCTCGCTCTTACACCTCTTCCTACTGTAGTAAATACAGCTCAAGCCCTGGCCCACAACCCTGATCATAGCCCCATCCCCCCTCTTACGTAGTCGTAATGGGGAACAGTGCGTCATCGTCATCCTACCGGGCTCATCACGAGGATACTGTCGACTTTGGCTATCTCACTCCACAAGGGGTCTATTCCGGCAGTAAAGATTGGAAAGAAGACGTCGTCACACAGCTTATCATCGACCGCAAAATCGCCCCATTTTATCGTCCCCTAGAGGATTACGAGAGCTCTTGGGACGACGACCAAATCCTTGCCGCCCGTAAAGAACCACCAGCCCCCGTCGATCGTGAAGGTGCGGGGGCGCGCAGCGACGCGCCGCCTCCTCCAACGAAATCCAATCATCATAAGCGTCCGAGTGTATCGAAGGAACTACCCCGTAGTGCCGACGCTACGATCTACCGAGATGCCACAGAATGTCCAATATGTTTCCTCGTCCGTCACTTGCTACCCTAATGACCCCGACTTATCTGACACCTTTTCCCTCTAGTATTATCCTACCAACATCAATCGCTCTCGTTGCTGTGACCAGGCGATTTGTTCAGAATGTTTTGTGCAGATAAAGAGGACTGAACCTACGGTAACACATATGGTCTCCGAGCCCGCTTGTTGTCCATTTTGTGTTCAAGAAAACTTCGGCGTCGTTTACACCCCTCCCCCCTGGAGGACAGGCATTGGAAGTGAGGGATGGGTATGTCTGTTCACCTGGTCCAGACCACGATGATGAATCATTGCGCTCACGTCCGCATTCTTCCTATTCCGGCATCATTCCCAGGCTCACCCCACCTGGCCAGACTCACCCAAGGACTCTCAGCGGTCATTTGACAGTACCAAGGTTAGAAATGGGAAACAACAAAGGCGGGTCAAGAGCTATGAACATACCGACCCTGAAGTCGTGACAGTGGGTATGCACCGTTATCCGTCTTTACTCTGGATGTGCAGCGTCCTCATGCCGACAACCCAGATCAAGTCCATCCGGACTGGGAGGCCAAGTTGGCGGCAGTCCAAGCTGCTGCTGCACGCCGCGCGAATCGACGTATAATCATGAGGCAGGTCGGAGACCGTCTCGTTCCGGTGGGTATCACTAGTGGAAGAATTCACCCCATTGCTGTGGAGGGCGCTGGCACAGAAGCAGATGGCAGTGGAGTTCGACGCCCAAGACGACGGCAACAGCAACAACAGGACCTCAATAGTTTCCTTGGCAATATGGGTTTCGGCGGTCGAGATCTGGAGGAGGTGAGTTCCAATCACCTCTCAAGATTTTTCACCACAATTTGATTGTCTCACCCTAGTTGATGATGATGGAAGCGATGAGACTCTCATTGCTTGAACACGAGGCCCAGCAGCGGCGAGAAGCCGAGCAGCGAACCCAGAACGGCGCAGAAGACGGCAGCTCTCAGCCAACAACTGAAAGTCAAAATTCGCCGACATCACCACCGACAGCGGAATCATCATCCTCAGATGTTGCCAGCTCCACGGAAGCGCCTACTGTCACACCTCCTGCATCGAATACTCCCCCTCCTTCAAGTCCACTTGACTTGCCCAACCCTTGGCCAAATCCAGAACCGCTCTCCGAAAGCCCTCGAAATGATTCGGGTGATCTCCACCCGCTGCGGCCCTCGGGCCAGCCCTCCCCATCCCCATCCCCATCCCCTACTCCAAGACCCCCGACCGTGGGTCGAATGGACTCACTCGCATCTTCGGTTTCAACACATGATACGGGCGGCGGGTTGGAAGGATACCGGTTCCTAACATCTGAATCTGAAGAGTCGGTTGTCGCCCGAGAGCCCCTTCTGCATGTCGAGGACGGGGATGCATAGGACTGAAGGTTGTCTTACGCGGAGAAGAGTAGAGGGTCTTTTGTACTACTGGGGGATGGATTGTAATTTACGGAGAGTAGGGACCACGTTAGTATATGCAGCAACTCGCTCTCCGGCCAACTCGATGACACACCCTGATATTTTAATTTCGATTGTAGTTCTACAGCTAGATCATTGCCTTAACAGCACAGTTGTATGTCAAATTTCTTCTTTTTACAGACCCGTGTGAAAGTCTGTGCCGTATTTGTATTTATAATCCAAAATAATACTTTACACGTCTCACTAAACCACGTCTCCCTCAAACAACTCTATGGATTCTCCATGGACGGTCACCCCAGAGGAGGTTTCACGCCACTTTGACGTTGATCCAACCGTAGGTCTTTCCTCGGACCAAGTCAGACGTCACTCAGAACGTTATGGAACCAACGGTGCGCCCACTGGCCACGTATTACCCCACACGCCCTACTTACTGACTACCGCTACTCAACGAAAGAGCTCCCTGAAGAGCCAGGAACGCCCATCTGGGAGCTCATCCTAGAACAATTCAAGGACCAGCTCGTTATCATCCTTCTTGCTTCGGCAGTCATATCTTTCGTCTTGGCCTTACTCGAAGCCGACGACGATGCCTCGCCTTTCGGCGCATTCGTGGAGCCCGCTGTAATCCTCCTCATCCTCATTGCAAACGCCGCAGTCGGTGTTATTCAGGAGAGCAATGCGGAAAAGGCTATTGATGTGCGCTGCGTTCTCCCCTCGTTACCAAGACCACGATCGCTGACACGCGACGCGTTATCAGGCCTTGATGCAGTACTCCCCGGATGAAGCCAACATACTCCGCTCCGGCAAAGTCAACCGCATACCGGCGTCGCGGATCGTTCCGGGTGACATCGTCACTGTGTCCGTTGGTGACAGGATTCCCGCAGACTGCAGGCTCTTGTCCGTGTCGTCGAGCAGCTTCCGCGTCGATCAGGCGATTCTCACGGGTGAGAGTGTGAGCGTCAGCAAATCTGAGGATGTCGTGTCGGATGTCAAGGCGGTCAAGCAAGACATGACGAACATGCTATTTACAGTACGTCATCGTTTTCTGCGACCAGTCAGTCCGCCGCGCGCGTATTCACGTTCATTATGAACAGGGTACAACCGTCGTCAATGGGAGCGCGCGCGCGATCGCCGTCTTCACAGGTCAAAATACGGCCATCGGCCACATTCACAAGTCCATTTCGTCTCAAATTAGCGAAAAGACCCCCTTGAAGCGTAAGCTGGACGACTTCGGTGACATGCTCGCAAAGGTCATCTCGGTCATCTGCATCCTCGTGTGGCTCATCAACGTTCGACACTTCTGGGATCCCGCACATCACGGTGCCCTCAAGGGCGCAGTGTATTACTTCAAAATCGCTGTAGCCCTCGCTGTTGCTGCCATTCCGGAGGGGTTGGCTGCCGTCATTACTGCATGTCTTGCCCTTGGAACCAAAAAGATGGCCCAGAAAAATGCCATCGTCCGAAACCTTCCCAGCGTCGAAACTCTGGGCAGCACCAATGTCATTTGTTCGGACAAGACTGGCACCCTGACCACAAACCAGATGAGCGTCTCAAGTGTGAGTAGTTGCATCGTTCACGTGACTTGTAGTGCTAACACTCGCCCCCCCCAGTTTTCTGTCGTTGACAAGTCGGGGGGACTTCGCCAGTACACCGTTGATGGAACAACATTCTCCCCCCATGGGTCGGTCACATCCGCTGATGGGAAGGATGCGTCTGTTGACCTTCAGTCAGAGCCTGTGCAACGTCTGGCTGAGATTTCTGTCGTCTGCAATGATGCCAGGATCGTATATAATACAGTAAGTCCACTACGTGCCTTGGTGCTATTTCAGTTGCCAGAACGAGTTGGTATCTAGGACCAGGGTGCATATAGTAACGTGGGCGAACCTACCGAGGCAGCCCTGAAAGTGCTTGCCGAGAAGATTGGCTTTTCGGACCCAAAGTTGTCGGCTGCTGCCAAATCTTTCGATCATTCAGCCCGGGCAAGCGCTGTCAGCGACTATTTAGAGAAAAGGATTCCCCGTCTCCTGACTTTTGAGTTCTCTCGTGATCGGAAGATGATGTCGGTTCTCGTTCAGCTCGACAACACTGGCTGTCTATTTGTGAAAGGCGCACCCGAGTCTGTCCTGGATAGGTGCACCACCGTTCTGGTTCCCGGTGGCCACCAAATGCCATTCACCCCTCTCCTCCGTGACCGACTTCTGGCCCAGACCGCCTCCTACGCACAATCCGGCCTGCGCACTATGGCCTTTGCGTTTGCTGACGTTCAGGATGTTGACATTCACCATTATCACTCGGACAGCTCAGCAGACTACTCCCGTTTTGAACGCAATCTTACTTTTGTCTCGCTCGTCGGCATGCTGGATCCACCCCGGCCCGAGGCTCGCGATGCCGTCGCAACCTGTGTGGCTGCCGGTATTCGGGTGATTTGTATCACAGGAGACAACAAGGGAACGGCGGAGAGCGTCTGTCGAAGCATCGGGATCTTTGGTGTTGATGAAGACTTGACGGGGAAGAGCTATACCGGTCGCGAGTTCGACGATCTTAGTCACACAGAGAAAGTCATTGCTGTGCAGAAAGCGTCCCTTTTCAGCCGAACGGAACCGAACCATAAGGTACAACTGGTGGATCTCCTGCAAGGTCTTGGACTTGTCGTTGCAATGGTGAGTCTTGTCGGTCGTGTCGGCAAAGGCGTTTGTGTTGCTCATGCTATGTCCCAGACCGGTGATGGCGTGAATGATGCGCCTGCCTTGAAAAAGGCTGATATTGGTGTGGCCATGGGCAGCGGCACAGACGTCGCGAAGCTCGCTGCAGACATGGTACTGGCCGATTCCAACTTCGCCACAATAGAGAAAGCCGTAGAGGAGGGTAGATTGATATACAACAATACCAAGCAGTTCATCCGCTATCTCAGTACGTCTTTCTCATATTCTCACGTCCCAGCCTCCTGACGGCGATTTCCAGTCTCGTCCAATATTGGCGAGGTCGTCAGCATCTTCCTGACTGTTCTTCTCGGCATGCCGGAGGCGCTTATTCCGGTTCAATTGCTATGGGTCAATCTTGTTACCGACAGCCTCCCCGCAACGGCGCTAGGATTCAATCCCCCAGATCATTCGATCATGCGTGTGCCTCCGCGGAACAGTCGGGAGCCATTGGTGTCCAAATGGCTGTTCATCCGATATCTAGTCATTGGGACCTATGTTGGCATTGCTACAGTTGCAGGTTATGCTTGGTGGTTCATGTTCTACGAAAATGGTCCACAGATCTCCTATTACCAGTTGGTGCGTATCCATCTGTTCACTTCCGTATCTGTGTCTGACCAATGTTCTTTCTGTTATCCCCTCCGCACTATGTTAGACGCATTTCCACCAATGTGCCTCTCTTTTCCCAGAGATCGGATGCGATATGTTCACGAACGAGATGGCGCGACACGCCTCCACGATGAGCTTGTCAATACTGGTCACCGTCGAAATGTTTAACGCGATGAACTCGTTATCTGAGAATGAAAGCTTACTCCGCCTTCCGATCTGGAAGAACATGTTCCTAGTGGCGGCCATTACTCTGAGCATGGTCCTGCACATGGTCATTCTATACGTTCCCTTCTTCACTGTGAGTCATGCAGTTTAGAAGCTGTTCGCCTCGTTGACGACTGGTTCGTAGTCCATGTTCGCGATCGCTCCACTCGACTGGATCGAATGGAAGGCTGTCCTGTTGTTGAGTGCACCTGTGGTACTCATAGACGAGGGCCTGAAGCTTCTGACGGTACGTCTTCAACCCGGAACCCCCGTACAACATTTCTTACTTGGTCGATGTTGCAGACGACACTTGTTTCTCCACCAACCAAGGTCAAGATGGACTGAGTTACCAAAAGGACAATCGTAGATCGCATGGTGGTAATGCCGGGGTTAATACCAATGAACATGGCTAGACTAATTAATGCACTATCATAAGAGAGCGGGTCTTTCGGACTCGACGTCTTCGTCGTCGCTGTCCGGTTGACCCTCCCTCGCAGTCGTTACTGTCTGTTCTAGACCAACTAGATCCCACCCAATTGAATCCTTCGAGATACTTAGGTCGCTTACGACCTCTCCGAGACGGATCAAAGTATCTTCTCTGAAGAACTTTGAGTCCCGACGTGGACCGATCGAATGACTTACGCAGCATCACGTACCTCGCACAGGCTTGTATCCAACGACAAAAGTCGTCAAGCCATATCCGAGAATAGACATAATAGACCTCGTGAGCGTCGAGAATGGCACGCAGCTCGAGCAGACAGCGTAAGACGGTGCGCGTGCCGCGGAGGAGAAACCGCGCCGCGTCTGTCTTGCACGCGTCGGCTAGCACCCATGAGCGATAGAGCGGGAAAGCGAGCGCGCGGCGGTAGGACGGGATGAGCGTCTCTGACAGCTCGAGGCTTAGCGCGCCGTCGTCAAAGTCAAAGTCCACGCCGATGGTGGTGCTGGTGGTGTCTGCTTTGTTCTGCGGGGGATGGATGGATTCCAGGTACGGAGGGGGATCGAGCGCGGAGAAGGCTGGCGCCAGGGCCGCGATCGTCCATGCGCTTTCGGGAGTTGGATCGTGCTGCGTTGTGCGGGCGTCGTAGGCGTATGCGAAGAGGAGCGTCAGGAGAGTCAGGTAAAGGCCGCGGGTTTCTCGGGGCGAGGCGAGGTCTGATTATTTATTTTTTTGGTGCCCAAGAAAAAATAATTCGTTAGAATGTCCTAGTGTCGTCATTTTGAAAGAAAAATAAATGGTGGTGGAGGAAAAGGGTGAGGTAAAGTGAGGTGATGTGAGGCGATGTGAAAAGTATGACGTACATTCTTTCCGGGGAAGACGCAGCATCGTGGCGTTTTCGGCTTCTGTAAAGACGACGCTTGTGGTCGAGGACGATTCGAGATGCGGGTGCGTCCATACGATGAGTTCTTCTATCTGCTCGTTGTCTGCAAAGTCCGCCCTGATACAAAAAGCGGGGGGGATGGGGGTTCGACGGACGCGACGATCAGGAAATGATTCTGGTGCCCGGACGTACATGTAGTGCTCCGGATTCCATTTCGATTCCTCGTACCTTAAACGACGGTCCCGACGCTCGGAGGGACTGAGCGTCTCGGCGTCCACACCCAGTTCGTTGATCTCGTTCGCTGTGTTGCCCACGTGAAGAAAGTAACCCGTGTATGCGTTGAGAAATCCATAAGGTTTTCGAACAGACGTCTCCAACGCCGGGAGTGTGTCTGATACAGTCTGGGGGATCGTCCACTCGTTGGCTGCGGCTGGATTTTGGGCATCAATTAGTTACAAAGAAGAAGAAAAAGGACGTAATGTGTAGGTGTGCTCACCTTTGAGAATTTCGTCACGTTCCGCAGCGCCTGGGTCACCATCGGCGTGCCCGGGGTTATCTTGAGAGTCCAGAACTTCGATTGTTGGGTTACGGGGTGTGCTCTGGGCGGGGGGTGCAAGGAGCCTCCCCAATAGATCAAGATCAGGGAAGTCCTCTCCATGCCTCAACTTGGTCAGCGTGAGGGTGAGGTAACCAGACGCGGGATCATAGACGGCAGAAGACCGGTCGTCCTCGACGACGCTCGCTGGGAAGTTCAGGCGTAGGAAGTACGGCGCGACGTGCAGGGAGAGCAGAGTGTCCTCGACGTGGACCTCTATCTCCGACGCGCGCACCGCAGGACAGTACGCAGAGACGACGACCGAACGGTCATCTTGCGAGCAGGAAAAGCGTGGGGTGATCATCACCAACCGCGGCCGAGGGAACGAGGAGAACCCGGGCCCATGTGGAGCGGAGCGACTGAGCGCAGACTCGGACGGACGGAATCATTAAAGGCGCGTGGGCGATTGTTCAAGTTGTCAGGAACGCGAACAAGTCGGGGCAAGTTTTTCAACAACCCGTTGAGATTTTTAATGCAAAAAAGGCCATCCGATCCCGCGTACATACTGTAAACTGTGACGATGGACCCACAAGTGCTGCCGGCCATACCCTCGCTCGACGACCTCGAACGCCTAATTTTCCAAGAAAAGCGCGGTAATTGCGTGCCCGTGTACATCCAGCTCCCCGCCGATCTCATCACGCCCGTCATCGCCTATCTCCGCGTCGCCCACAACTCGAAATACAGCTTCTTGCTCGAGTCCGTCCTGGCGGGCGAGAACATCGCCCGGTACAGCTTCATTGGCGCCGATCCGTTCAAGGTGGTCAAAGTCGGGTCCCATGAATCCGTCCAGGGCGATCCGATGCACACCCTCGAGCGGGAACTGTCCGTCTACAAGTACGTCAAGATACCGCAGGTGCCCACGTTCACCGGCGGCGCGATCGGCTACGTCGCGTACGACGCGATCCAGCACTTTGAGCCAAAGACGGCGCGGCCGCTCAAGGACAGCCTGGAATTGCCAGAGGCCGTGTTCATGCTCGCGGACACGCTGCTCATATACGATCACCTCTTCCAGACCGTCAAGGTCGTCTCGCACGTATTTTTCCCCGAAAACTCGACGCCTTCCAACCTCGCGTTCATCTACCAGACGGCCGTGTCTAAGATTCGCCGCCTTGCACGCTTGATGATGAACCCTGCCACACCGGAAGTGCCGCAAGAACCGATAACCTTGGATCACGCAAGTACGTCAAACGTCGGCAAGGAAGGTTACCAACAATTCGTCTCAACACTCAAGAAGCACATCGTCGACGGTGACATAATTCAAGCCGTTCCCTCCCAGCGCTTGTCGCGTCCGACTCAGCTGCACCCATTCAATGCTTACCGGCGTTTGCGACAAGTCAACCCCAGTCCGTACATGTTTTACCTCGATTGTGGGGACGTGCAAATAGTCGGTGCGAGCCCGGAAACGTTATGCAAGGTGGAGGCAAACAAGGTCTACAACCACGCAATTGCGGGGACAATAAAGCGTGGTGCTACACCCGAAGGTCTGCTCCCCTTCCCACAGCGCTGGAGGTATTGCTCTAAACTTGATCACAGAGGACGAACGACTGGGCCAAGAGCTGCTGAACTCTGAGAAAGATCGAGCTGAGCATATCATGCTGGTGGATCTCGCGCGTAATGACGTTAATCGTGTATGCCAGCCCAAGACGGTCAAAGTGGACCATCTGATGAGGGTGGAGACCTTTAGTCACGTCATCCACCTCACGTCTCAAGTATCTGGGATGCTGCGTGATGGTCTTACCAGGTTAGAATGCCGCTCTGCACGGCAGGTCATTGCGTTGCTAATTTCCCGTAGATACGACGCTTTCCGTTCGATATTCCCTGCAGGAACAGTCTCAGGAGCTCCCAAGATAAAAGCGATCGAACTTGTGTATGGTTTAGAGCAAGAGCGTCGTGGCGTGTATGCTGGCGCGGTCGGTCGATTCGACTTTGCCAATGACGCGATGGATACTTGCATAGCGATCCGGACTACCGTCTTTAAGGATGGCGTCGCATATCTCCAAGCAGGTGGAGGGATTGTGCACGACAGCGTCGAAGAAGACGAATACAATGAGACCATCAACAAGTTGAAGGGCAATGTGAAAGCGCTCGAAGATGCCGAACGTGAGTTGTTCACGATTTCTGGACTGCTGGTCGCTAAATGTCCTTGGTTAGGTTACTACTACGATATGCAACAGGCGACTAAACCATTGGACTGAGAGAATAGAAATTACGTTGATTCGGTCCATATTCTAATTAATCTACTTGGAGTGTACGATGTTTTGCCATAGATCGTGCGGTATGCGCCCGCTTTTGTGCCTGCTCCGCCGCTAGTTCGACGCCTTCTCGACCTGCAATGCTGAGCACACCTGCTATCAGTTCGGCAGTCCGCGTGCTCTCGTCGTTGGCAGGAATAGGGTACATGACAATGCGGGGGTCGACATTGGAGTCGATAATCCCGATGGTGGGAACATGCTCGATGGCACACTCGCGAATAGCATGAAGATTGGGAATGGGGTTGAGGAAAATGACAAGGTCAGGGACAACGCGCTCATTCTGGGACGCTTCAGGTCCAAAGAAATGGACCTTGTTTGTGAGGGTCCCAGGAAGCCACTTTTCACCGACGTGGTAGGCTTGTGGGCCTATGCGCTTGGCAGCTTTGAGGACGGCGGGGCGAAGGTCAGCACGGGTGCCAACAAAGACGATGGTCCCATCTCGAGACGCGACAGCTCGCACGAGGGAAGCTGCGCGACGAAGATGAGGGAGGGTGCGCTCGAGGTCTATGACAGTGATATTTGCGCGTGTTCCATACGCGTATGGAATGAAGTTTGGGTTGAGCAGGGATCTGTGATGACCGAGGTGTGCCCCAGCGGCGAGAAGAGCGGAAAGCGTTAGGTCGCGTGGGGCTATTGGGCGGTGCAGAGAGTGATGAGGTTGCCATGTATTGTCTCGGGTCTGGGTCGAGCCAAATTTCGAGAAAACGTCGACTAGAAACGAAAGGCATATTCGAAGGGTGTCAACGATGGGTTTAGAAGGACTAACTGAGGGTGGAGCGCTCGGCTCTCTGCACCTGAAATGCAGTCCAATCGTCTTGAGAGAGTAATATCTTTTCTGGGGCGTCTGAAAGAGATGTAAAGGTGCGACGGGGATTTCGCAGTGTGGTACGAAGAAGTGTGCGGAGGGGAGAGAGGGCCATGATACTGGGCGCTTAACCGCACGGTCCGCGACACGAGGGCGTGCTGATGCTTACTAAGCACTAAGCGGACACCAAATTTTTCGATTTGATTTGCTCTGCTCTGTGCACACCTCTCCTTCTACCTTCTACGCCTTCTCCTCTCCCTCCTCGTCCCCCTCTCAAAAATGGCCGAATCTGATCTTTTCGACGGCGCTATCGGTATCGACCTTGGCACGACCTATTCGTACGTCTATCTTTGCTCTCACTCTTCACTTTTGGTCACATCTAGTACAGCTGCGTGGGTGTATGGCAAAATGACCGTGTCGAGATCATCGCCAATGACCGTGCGTTTCTCTTCGGAGTCTCAACCATGGTTTTTTTTTTTCTGAATGGCCAGCAGAGGGAAATCGCACGACACCTTCCTATGTCGCATTCTCTACTGAAGAGCGTCTGATCGGAGATGCTGCGAAAAACCAAGCTGCGATGAATCCTCGAAATACCGTTTTTGATGCGAAGCGTCTTATTGGCCGCCGCTTCGAGTATGTCGCTTGGTATCGTTATCACTATTCTTATCTCACCTGTTACTCTCCAAAGTGACCCCGATGTGAAGAAGGTACTTAAAATTGATACCTCCGGGCTCCAGTTACTCATCTAACAACTCTGTCGTAAGGATATGACACATTGGCCCTTCGAAGTAGTCGAAAAGGATGGATCGCCCCTCATCAAAGTTCAGTACCTCGGCGAGGATAAGACGTTCAGCCCCCAGGAAATCTCTGCCATGGTTCTCACCAAGATGAAAGATATTTCCGAGGCCAAGCTCGGGAAGACAGTCAAGAAGGCTGTCGTAACCGTTCCTGCATATTTCAACGATTCTCAACGTCTTGCCACGAAGGACGCCGGCACAATCGCCGGGCTTGATGTATTACGTATCATCAATGAACCCACAGCCGCTGCAATCGCGTATGGCCTGGACCAAAAATCAAAAACAGAACGTAACGTTCTTATTTTTGACCTCGGTGGAGGAACTTTCGACGTCTCGCTCTTGAATATTAGCGGCGGCGTATTCGCAGTAAAGGCAACTGCCGGCGATACCCATCTTGGCGGAGAGGACTTTGATAACGCCCTCCTCGAACATTTCAAAAACGAGTTCAAGCGGAAAACAAAACTCGACATCTCGGAGGATGCCCGTGCCCTCCGAAGATTGAGGAGCGCTTGCGAACGCGCAAAGCGTACCCTCTCCAGTGTCACGCAGACCACCATTGAGGTCGACTCTCTTTTCCAGGTAAGGAAAGTGACTTGTTACATATGGCGCTGAGTGACATTTGTTTCAGGGAGAGGATTTCTCCGCAAACATCACGCGTGCGCGTTTCGAGGAGATTAACGCAACAATGTTCAAGTCGACCCTCGAACCCGTGGAGAAGGTCCTGAAAGACTCAAAGATCCCTCGCGAAAAGGTCGACGATATTGTCCTTGTCGGTGGTTCAACACGTATTCCTAAGATTCAGGCCCTTGTATCCGAGTACTTCGGAAACCGCCAGCCCAACAAATCCATCAACCCTGACGAGGCTGTGGCCTATGGCGCTGCCGTGCAAGCTGCAGTTCTTACTGGTCAGACTTCTGAGAAGACGCAAGACTTGCTGCTTCTTGATGTCGCTCCTCTCTCCCTTGGTGTCGCGATGCAGGGTGACGTATTTGGGGTTGTCGTTCCACGAAACACACCTATTCCGACCAACAAATCGCGCGTGTTCACTACCGTTGAGGACAATCAGACGACGGTCACGTTCCCTGTGTATGCTTCTTTCATATGCGGTGGTTGTCGTCTGTCTTACAAGTCGTAACAGTTACGAAGGAGAGCGGACCCAGTGCCGTGACAATCGTCTGCTCGGTGAATTCGAGCTGACCGGTATCCCTCCCATGCCGCGCGGCCAAGCTGAACTCGTCACCACTTTCGAGGTCGACGCAAACGGTCTTCTTAAAGTCTCCGCTCAAGACCGTGCCTCGGGTCGCAAGGCGTCCATTAGTATGTTGTGTGCTCCTCGCTGCGCGTCTGCCTGCTCATTATCTGCAGGCATTACCAATTCCGTTGGTCGCCTGTCGTCGGCGGAAATTGACCAAATGATCAAGGATGCCGAACAATTCAAGCAGGCGGATAAAGATTTCTCCGCACGCCATGAAGCCAAATCAGACCTCGAGGCTTATGTTCATCAGGTCGAGTCCACGATCACGTCACCCGAGATCGGCATGAAGCTCAAACGTGGCGCGAAAGGGCAAGTCGAGGCTGAGCTTGCGCGTGCACTCGAAAAGCTCGAGATCGAGGATTCGACATCAGATGAACTGCGCAAGGCACAATTGGGAATTAAACGGGCTTTACAGAAGGCGACTGCGGGCATTCGCTGAGATATTAGATATGGTGGAGGTGGATGTGGCGGTTTTCTGTCCTCTTGTTGCGTTTCCCCTTTGTCTACCATCGCTGTATTCACGAATTAAAATGGCGCAGATTTGCGTGTACGCATTTTCATTTGTACCTGTGCAAGTAATGAGCTGAATACTCCGTATCAATCTGCTATGTCATGCGCCCATTTCGGCAGTCACCGAATTGTCAAGTGAGGGAGAGTGAGCGTAACAAAGGCGTAGAGAACTACTGCACCGTTTTTCTTTGGACTTAGATGTGTAAAAATTTGACGAAAACGTTGAGTCTTTGGTGGAATGCCGACATGGAGGTAGGGCATAGTATATTGGCTCTGCACACAAGAAGGGTAGCCCGTGAGAAGTGACCCACAGAACGGCTCACCAGTGCTGGGTTTAGAGAATCGGATGAAAAATGAAACCAAACTCTGTGTCTGATGAGAACCCAGGAACGTTGTCTTGATGCACCCACGAGGCAAACAGGTTACGTTAGGTCTATGTACGACCCCTAAAACTGCCACAGGTCGTGAGGCACCTTGGTTTCCTTAATCCGAGTTGGCCTGCTCCTCAGTGATGCGTGGTGGGCTTACGCTTACACTACAAAGGCTCCGATCCGCGGACCGGGGGCAAAGCAAACGTGCTCTCGGGAACAAGCGACCGCAGGCATACAAGTTACAGTCGAGTTTGTCAGATGACACCGGCTTCTGGGCTCGGATTGGAACAAGAACAAGGGCGGTGCGTAACAAGGCATATCAACTTATCGGTATCTATTAAAGGCACCTTTCTTTTATTTGTCTTTTGTCTGTCTGTCTTCAAAGGTGTTTAAAGCCGTGCAAGGGACAGCTGGAGCATTTTGATTGATGAGACAAAAGTGTGCAAGTGCATCATGATGCACTTTTGATGCACTTTTACTTAATTCCGGGAGATAACTGCATGTCGTACCTTATCATCCCGCCCCTCATCCGTATCATTGAAAATTATACAAACAAGGGGATGAAAGAACCAACCGCACTCGGCAGCCCCTCGGACGAACGTAATCTTTTTTTTTCCCACAGTTCAAGTCACAGCGGAAAGGCCTTGGAAAGCGGAAAAGGTTCGTGTAAAAGTCAATAGACCAAACTGAGAAATGGAAGGTGTTGCCGGGGCTGGGTTGAGTTATCAAGGTCGGGGATTGAAAGATACGACCGGAAGAATCGGCATTGGATAGAGTTTTCTGGAAAAGATTATTTCATTCCGATTTCGATCGAGAGCGACGAGAGAGTCCTTTGGTGTGCGTAACTTGCCCCGGCTTTGGTCTCGGTTCACCACCAAGCCCATCTCTCTCTCTCTCTCCCTCTCTCTCTTGTCTTGCGTTTCTCTCTCTACTATACTTCTCGAGGTCGCCTTTTACTGTCCTCGCTATCTTCTCTTTTTTTTTCTTCTCCTTTTCTTCGCCCTGCGAAGTTTTACAAAAATCACCTTCAGCCCCCGTTAGCTGATCTTCACGACCCCCTTCCAGCAACACATAGTAACCACAGCCGTGTCCCAAAAGTCACCTCTTACCCCTTCTATATACATACAAGCACCCACAGGGTCTTCATCTTGGTCACACAATCTTCGGTAATAGCTAATCAGTATCCAGACTCAAGAGTATAATGTCTCTTTCCGCCGAGCAAGCTGGTTTCTCCCGCAATCCCTCTGGGAAAACTCCTCCTCCTGCCCCTTCCGCGGCTTATGCAAAGAGGTTCGTACACCTCGTTTTCTTTTTCCTTCGGCTTCCTCAATCCCCTGCAGGGCGCGCGAGTTACAAGGCGATGGCATGATTGGTCGATACAGGCCCCCTGCCCTTCGTGCCCTGGCGTCAGGCGGCTCTCCCCCTAATGAAGTCTCTCCTGCTACAACAATCACGCCTACGGACAGCTCGAGCCTGCCAACGAACACGTATTCTCCTGGCTACAGAAGGGCGAGGGCGGGAACCTTACCTTCCAACGTGTCGCTGGCCGCTCAGCAATACGCTGCCTCCAACATACCTAGCCCCAGCACTCTGACGCCCACAGAATCATTCAATGAACAGCTACACCTCTTCCCCCAGTCAAGCGCCACCCCTCCGACCCCTATGCGACCCGCGCTGCGCCACTCAGCTTCGATAGCCGCCCCCTCTGCGTCGTCTGTTTTGGCAGAACGGAGTAGTCGCCTTCGTTCGGGCTCCTTAACAACACTCCCATCCACCGGCTTGTCAAATCCATTTGGTTCAAGCATATTCTCTTCTTCGTGGTTAGCTTCGTCCAACAATAATACTGCATTCCCCGTTTTGGATGAATTACGCTCGGTCACGGGCATGGATTCTGGAGCAGATGATTTCGATGTTCACACACTGGATTACCTTGGTTTAGATGAAACGCACCACCGTCCCCCTCCCGCTGCAACGATCTCCGAGCTCCGCAATCAGGCGCAAGCTGTCATTGCCGGCAACCTGTCTAACCCACCGCGTTTGCGCGCTACAACGGTCTCACATCCCTACCGTCGGATGTCTTCCGCGGGCAATTCCCTTCTTGCCACTCCAAACCCGGAAGACGAAGAAGAGGTGTACGAACAGTCATACAGTCGTGGGGGATTGGACAATTATAACGACTCTTTAACTCCCGATGATTACTTCCCTCGCGCCACGAAAGGTCTCAGACAGACAGAGTATTTGAGCGCAAATTTGGCTACCAGCCGACCGCGGGCTATCTCTGTCGGTACCCTTGACGATCCTGCGCGGATAACGCGCCGCGCAACGGTCTCTGTGGAACAACCCGTATACGAACTTTCGTCATTCAATAGCACAAACACCGCCCAATTGAGCCAGACTGGTATTCTCAAGACCGACAAATCGTCCATACTTCGCGGAGGCGCAATGCCTTCCGTACGTTTCCCCGTCACGGAGGTGTCTGGGTCCCGGACGCCATCCTATCTCCTGACATCGAATCAACCTGGACGCGCTGTCTCGCCCAAAACCGAGAATTCGACTCAGATCCAGACTCCGACCCGATCGCTTTGGATCGGAAACCTCGACAGTTCGGTCACTAGCGAGCAGCTCATCCATGTCTTCGCCCCATACGGTGCAATTGAGAGTTTAAGGCTTTTGCCGGAGAAGGTGAGATACGGACACAAAACAGAGTGTTCCTACAACAGATTTCTCATAAAGTTTAGGAATGCGGGTTCGTGAATTTCGTTGATCAAGCAGACGCAGTTCGTGCGAAGGAAGATGTGCTTAATCGTCTGGGTGGTAACATCGGCATGCATAACGGACAGACGGTTCGCATCGGCTTTGGAAAGGCGGACAGCGCACCCGCTGCCCCGGGTAAAGGCGCCGGCGGATCTTCGTCCAACGGGTCTTCGTCTTCACTTACCGGAAAGAATTCGGCTAGTCCATCCATGAGTGGCATGGAAGCTCAGCTACAGTCCACGCCGACGCGGGCTCTTTGGATCGGATCCATTCCATCAACGACAACTCCGGCGACGATCCTGAGCGTGTTCAGCCCTTATGGTCCTATCGAGTCCGCTCGCGTTCTCACACACAAAAATTGCGGATTCATCAACTTTGAGCGCCTCGATGACGCCGTCCGGGCGCGCAAGGCTCTGAATGGTCGTGATGTGCTCGGTAGCGACGTCGGTGCGATCCGCATTGGATTTGCAAAGGTACCGGTCAAGAATGGGCAAGATGGTGTCCCAGGACAGGAGGAGGCCCCCAGCCTGAATGTTCAGGGTGTGGGGGACCTTAGCGTGGGGGCGACTATTCATGCACTACGGAGTGTCAAGGGTGCGTCTACGATCCCGGTTGACCAGCAAGTCCTCGGTGGCATGGTCGAGAATTATCGTTCGAATCTGTTACTGAGTATGATCGGGACGGGAACACATAACACTGCATTTGTGAACGACGGCACGCCTAAACCCGCTGGATGGAGTCCCACTGTGACGGAGCAGCAAATGATCATGAAGGAGCTGTCGGGTGGTGCACCTGATGCCGACGCCGACGTTTTGGCTTTAGCCGGTAATGAGCTTTTTCTTTGTGGGCATGCCCTGATTGCTAAAAATGACGTTACAGACTTCCGTCCACCGACAATGTATTATACCACCATTCCTTTGGTATCAGAGCGCCCACATAATAGGCGCTGGGATGCTTCCAAGTTGCGCGAGCTGCGAAAGAGGATGGACTCAAACACAATCTTGGACGAAGAAATCGAACAGGTTGCCGCTGATTTCCTCGATGGCGAGATCGTTGATCTTGCCTCTGACTGGCTGGGCAACACAGTGAGCTTCCTCTAACGCCACGTCGTGAATATCATTACTGATATGATACAGGTCGTCCAGAAACTTTTCGAGAAGTGCGCATTTCCCGCTCGTATGGCCATGCTCGAGCGTATCAGCCCTCATCTGGCGATGATCGGTATTCACAAGAATGGCACTTGG
>Ga0307510_10000647_pt1 | contig 35361 bp, 22 predicted proteins | sample 12_EM_MG_FD_207224 | JGI IMG/M metagenome (GOLD analysis project Ga0307510, IMG submission 207224) | Populus trichocarpa ectomycorrhiza microbial communities from riparian zone in the Pacific Northwest, United States - 12_EM | ecosystem: Host-associated > Plants > Roots > Unclassified | place...
CTCAATAGCAACAATTTCATCATATATAGTCTTTTATCATTTTATTTCTTTAATGATGTTTTTGAAAGTCATATAATCACAATATGAAAATAAAATAAAATGAGTAAGTGAATTATTTGATTAATTAATTTTAGTTATCTTATAATCATTCATCCATGTATTTTTTTTTATTACATTGTGATTTTTGACTTATAGATGTATTTTGATCATGTACTTGTTATGGTGTTTTTTTCATAGGATTTTCTCTTTTTTAATCACCGTTATTATTTGAATCCTCTGAAGTATTTTGTTTAACACATTTGTTTCTTTAAAATTCATGAAGAAAAACAACATCTCAACTAATAACAAATTTCTTAATAGTAGAATTGTATAGTTCATTAATATCAAGAAAAATACATTTTTCTTCTTTATCATCAAGTTTTTTCCTTTTTTTGATTTGGAATATAAGCATAGGTAATGCGTCTAAAAATTTCTCTAGTGTCTTACCTCTAAATGTGTGGGACTTCTATTTAAAATATGAATGCTTTAATTCACTGCTCGGGGGCTGCTGATACTAAAAATTCATACACAGCTACAAAAACAAAACTCTTCGCAGCAGCGAAAACAACAGAGGAGGATGCAGATGCAACAACCGTCTCATAGCAGCAGCAGCAGCAGAAGCAACTGCTTTCTTCATGTTTCTCCAGCAACAACCATAGCACCTGTTCACATAGAAAAAAATCAGCAATATTAAAATCCTTCACGAAATATATAGCAGCTCGACGTACAGTAGTCCTTCAAGCTCAACAGAAAACAAAAGCAGCAGCAACAAATTAAATTCCAGCAGCAGCGTTTAACAGATTCTTCGCACCAGCAGTGACAACAACTTTCAAACAGCTCCAGCAACACCTTAACACAACCTCTAGAAACAGAAGCTCAGCACAGTTCCAGCAGAAGCAGCTCAGAACAACCTTAAACCACAAACTTTTCACTCTAAACAGTAGAAACAGATGTTTGAGCACAGACAACAACAAACTTGCACAGAAAAATAAACATAGCAGTAGCTACAACGATAAACTTGCGCATAAAAATAAACACAACAATAGCTTCTTAACTTGCATAGAAAAATATAAACGCAACAAATAACTTCCACTCCAAGCTTAAACATCAGCCCCGACAGGCAGTTTTATCCGTGTCTCATCACTGGTGAGCAAAGCACGTTTTCCATAAATTTCACATCGTGGGCTTAACTTAGTTATAAAATCAGCAAGGGGAATTATATCGAGAACTGAACCAAAACTCCTTAGATAGTCAACATCCAGGCCAGTACTATATTCTCCTTCCATGGTAGTAGCAACTTTAGCTCCATTTCATGAAAAAAAAAACAAAAAAAAAAAACATGGCTTCCGATATATAATCATGTTCAACCAGTCATTTCTTAATTTGATGGACATTATAATCATTATAGCATGTTAATGGATACTTTTGTAAGGTCTAATTAAAGAGTTTTTGCACATTGATTCTCAATAATAAATATAATTGAACTACCATTGGAATCAATAATAATATATATGCAAAAAAAATTAATGTCCAGGAATGCCTGGGATTTGATGAAAAAGATTTTATTTTCTAATTTTATAAGAAGTTTCATTTCCTTTATTTTTTTTAAGACATAAAGCAGCTTTTGTTTTAAAAAAACAAGAATCCATAAAAGCATGTTTGTGTTGAAATGTTAACAATGACTAATATTTATTGAAAAAGCAAAAGATAAATTGAAAATGGGATGGTATCTCACCAAAACAAGCTAATTATCAATGATTGGAATCAATCTGTACGTGTTTTAGATGGCTTTTCTATTATACATAGCTGTTACACGCACGCGCGCACGCCTGAATCACGGGAAGATAATGACAGTGTTTGAAACTCCGTCGAATACTGTTTTTTCAGCTTAGCTTTTGAAGCTGGAGGAAGTCCGTACCCAGATCATGGTGACTTTATATGGAATAGTCATTGTCGTCGAGATCAAATAGCACTTAAAAAAAAAAAAAACATAACAATGAACATGAGAAAAGGAAACGTAGACAAAATTAATGAGTCAAGCTGAAAATCCAATTGTTGGGTAAGGTTGAAGCTTATTTCTAAACCACCCGCCAACAATAAGTTTAAGCTGCTCTCCATATACACGAAGGACCTTGATGAGCTCGTGTGGGTTATCTCGATCAGCTCTAACGTTGTGGGAAACCCCATCTGAAACCACCAGCAGGGCAGGGACAGAGCCATTTATTTACGTCATATAAATTATTGTACACCATGCATTTCATGGTCTCCTTGTATGGGGTACTGCCATATCTTTTATGATCATAAAACCCTTCGTGCCCATTGCACCGCGCGTGCAAACGACCTTCAATTCTGGGTGTCGTATATTGATTGGCAGTGATGAGTGAAAAGAGTTAGCTTAGCTTCAGTAAAATGCAGTGTGAGAGGCTTCAAGTTCACCCAGTAAAAGGTCTTCTTCACAGCAAAATTTACAGTTATTTTCAATTATCATCTGTGGAAAAGACTTGACCAAATTTTGAATGCACTTGCATTGTAAAATGAACTTGATGCTTTTTGGTAAAGAGTAAAAGGACAAAAAAGAACGAAAACAAGAAGAAAGGAAGTGAAGGAGCGAAAATTATTGTCCGAAGGCAGAAAAGTAGTCGATGCTTTCCGTATCACATCTGAGAAAATGAAATGACTCAGGGATGGATCATACTTCAACTGCTACGCGGCAACTATATATCTTTGGACAAGAATATACTAAGTAAATAATTTGAGCATCTTATTCAAAGAATCATATATTCAAGACTGCAGCAAAATAAAGCAGCAGCAAAATCAAGATATAAATTTGGCATACCAAAGCAATATATGACTGACAGGTTAGCTTGACCATCGGTGCTCGACTTTGGCTCGACAAACAAACTCAAACGTTATTTCCTCCTCCTCCTCCCTGATTTTTTCCCCTTTTCTTTTCTTATTAAACCAGATTCCTGGTTGGGTTGATATGACTCAACACTGCTACTACAAGACAAATCAAGTGGACATACTAAACTTTTGTGCAGAGCTTTTCCCTGGCCAATGCAATGAACTTTTTCTATGCTCTGGCAAGTCGCAAGAACCGATTATCTGGCAAGGAAAAGAAGAGAAAAGAAATATGAAATGCAGACTTTTTTATAGCCTCAACTTTTAACATTCTTATTATATTAACATTACTTTATTTTTATCTGTATCCGGCAATATTGTTCTTGATGGCTATCAAAACTTTCTGATCCTAATTGGTGAGCTACAAAAATGGAAGAGAAGGAATTTTGTATATTGGGGAAGATGGGATTTGAAAAATAATCTCAAAAAAGGTTAATTGAATCCCCCAACCCTATGAATCATCCAAGAGACTGATCCTCATTTTTCATGCCCATCAAAATATAGTTCTCTCTTAGTTTATGTCATATTCTTCCGAAAAATAAAAAAAATTAGTGATTTCCACACACCACCCTCAATCCTATTGTTGTTCTGCATGCAAAAAGAAGGGCAAAAAAAAAAAGAGAGAGGCTATATATGAGGTGATCTCTATTCGATTAACGAATTCTTTTCATTCTCTATTGTTTGTGATGAACCGGCTCATCCTGCAGCATTGAAATGAAAAGTTGCAAGCGTTAAGCTTCTTGTCCTCAAATGTAATAAATATTGATTTTTAAAGTATTTTTTATTTGAAAATATATTAAAATAATATTTTTTATTTTTTAAAATTTATTTTTGATATAGCATATTAAAAATAAAAAAAATTTAAATTTAAATTTTTTTTAAATTTTTTCAAAAACATGGCTAGATTACAATTCCAAACAGATAGTGGTGGTGTTTAATATTGTAGAAGTAATTGTTTTTTAAAATGTTTTGTATTTAAAAATATATTAAAATAATATATTTTTATTTAAAAAATTTATTTTTAACATTAGAACATAAAAACGATAAAAAAACATTAAAAATATTAATTTAAAAAAAATTCAAAACTTACAAAAATCATGGTGTAATTGCATGTATTTTAAAAGTGTTTTTGATATCAAAAAATTTTAAATTATTACTTTTTTAGTATTTGTTTTTGATAATTTTGATATATTAATATTAAAATAAAAATATAAAAAATTTATTTTAAGATATTTTAAAACAAAAAAACTCTTCAATTCTCCATCACAATGCACTACATGAATAGTGGACCACAAGTAAAAGCCATAGCCCATTTCTTTGGTTGCTTGCATTTGACAAAAAAAACAGGCGAAAGAAAACCTGGAGGTTCATGATGATTATAACGTCTGATCTAATCTCGTCGCATGAATTCTGCTCTTACATTTTTCACGTTTGTGCCATCCCCACCACTGTAATGTCGTCGTCTCCATCTAATTTCCTGAAACGTGTCTTCAGTCTTGCATGTTTTTTTCAGCAGTGGCAGGTGATTCACTGTACACTGACATCTACATTTTTTCCCTTATTTAAATCCGATTATCTGCATGTTAATAACGAGACAAAATCTCTCCCCAAAATCAGAACAACTTTCCGTTTCCAAGGACAAACGTCGTCCGGTGTCAACCAATCAAACATAGACACGCAAAGCGTAATCAACAACGCCGCTAACGTAAGCGGTGATTCCCCCGGTTGTTAATTACATTGCCTGTTAAGCAGAGGACAGTACTGATTACAGTGATTCGTTAGCTTTTGTGTTTTTTTGTTATAATATGTTTTTTAAAATATTTTTTATCTGAGAAAATTAAATTTATTCTTAAAAAAACATTTTTAAATGTTTTTATGGGATGCTGTAAAAATAAAAATATTGTTTTAATAGATTTTTAATTAAAAATACTGTACCATAATACACGCAAAGAAGGGTGCGATAACCTGAGGTACCGGTAGCCTAGAAACGGACAATAATTCCACTAGGTTTGAAATAATTGCAGAATCTGACTTCACTGAAGGCACAGACGTAGAGAGAGAAATTTCATTTCATTTTTTCGAAAATAAAAGCGCAGTACTATTTGTGAGGCTTACAGAGAAAGAGAGACACAGAAACAGTGTACGAGTGGTAATGGCAGCGACTATTGCTGAGACGGTTGCAGAAGAGAGAAAAAGTGAAGCAGAGAAGCAAAGAAAGGACACTATTATTATTATTAGATCAGATTTTTACTACTATTTCTTTTCCTTTTCTTCTAGTGAAGCCAAACGAATCGTTAAAGTTCTGGCTCTTGTTGTTGCTTCAAGTGAAGCGGAAGTTCATTTTGATTGCTGCTGCTGTAGCCGTTACACTTTCCGTAGAATCATTCCCTGGAATAATTAATTATTAGTTTCTAGTTCAAAAACAGACGAATACTATTAGTTTTGGTTAAAATAATGATTAACGGAAGTAATTCTGTGGATATTAACCGCAATGGAATTGCGAGCAGGAGCTGGAGTTTTCCGGTGGCTTGTGAAGGTACCTATGATAATTCACAATGATTTCCTTTCGTTTTCTTTTGATTTTTTTAGGTTTTACTGGATTATTGCTGTTGTTGTTTTGGCACGAGTAGGATCAGAAGATGCACTGTACAAGGAGCTATGGCACGCGTGTGCAGGTCCGTTAGTGACAGTGCCTCGCCAAGGAGAGCTTGTTTACTACTTTCCTCAAGGTCATATTGAGCAGGTTCGCTTTCATTTGCTTCCTTCACCTGTCATTTTACACCCATAATTCTCTTTGTGTGTGTGTGTGTTTTTTTTTTTGCATATTTCTTATGTTATTTTTTGTGGTGTGTATCGTAGGTTGAAGCATCGACGAATCAGGTTGCTGATGATCAGCAAATGCCAGCTTATAATCTCTCTCCGAAAATCCTCTGTCGTGTGGTTAATGTTCAATTGAAGGTAATATAAATGATACTATCTGTAGAATTAGGGTTCACTGAGTTAGGATTTTATGCGCTCGTTTTTTAATTGCAGGCTGAACTGGATACAGATGAAGTGTTTGCTCAAGTCATTTTGCTTCCTGAAACTCAAGTATGATTTGTTCTTGTATTACTTAGATATTTAAAATCTTCTGATGTTAATTGAAAATAACTAAATGCTGTTAAAATTATGCAAACTTGCCAGCAAGATGTGGAGTTGGTGGAGGAGGAGGATTTGCCGCCTCTGCCTGCACGTCCTCGGGTGCATTCCTTCTGTAAGATGCTTACAGCGTCGGATACAAGCACTCATGGTGGATTTTCAGTATTGAAACGGCATGCTGATGAATGCCTACCTCCATTGGTCCGGTTCTTTTTCCTACTCCAATGTCGGATGTTTCGTCTCTTTTGGGTTAATGTTATTAATGGCTTTATTGTTTCTCTAACAGGACATGTCCCTACAACCTCCAGTGCAGGAGTTGGTAGCCAAAGATTTGCATGGAAATGAGTGGCGTTTCCGCCATATATTTCGAGGTAATTGTTATCAGGTTGGAATTGATTTCTTTGAATATGATTTGTGCTTTTACGGATCATCTTGTTACCGGTTTCTCTAGTTAAGCAACCATCGTTGTACATGTTGAAGTTTGCTTGCTCTATCTTCATTTGTGTTGAGTATTGTCAATTTAAGGATTGATTATCCCCTTCTGTGCATGTTTTCAAAACCTTGGATCAATGATTGGTTATCTAGGACTCTTGGTTCTAACCTCTAACAGTTTGGCTCTGCTCTGCTCCTCTAAAATTAGTCAATTGTCGACTTTCCTTTTTAATAAATGAGTAGATTTTCTCTTGAGAAGTGATTCAAGAAGTCTTTTGCTTTGATCGTCTGTCGAGTTCTAGTTGATTGTCTCATTTTTACAGCTTGTTGATCCTGATTTATTAGATAAGATATTACCTATTCCTTGGTAATATACATGCTTATTTACATGCTATAGTTGCCATGTGGAATAGTTCTCATCTGATGTAATTGAGTTGGTAATGCATTATTGTGAATTCCAAATTGCAGGTCAACCACGAAGGCACCTTCTTCAAAGTGGTTGGAGTCTCTTTGTCAGTGCCAAAAAGCTCGTGGCAGGAGATGCTTTTATTTTTCTTAGGTTTGCTATCATCTTCATTTCCAATCTCTTTGAAGCTTGCTAGCCCTAGCTTGCCTCAAGTATTTTCACATTGCAACCCAGGAATAGTTTTGGCACCTTTTTGAAACAATTTTAGTAGGTTTACCTGTCAAAGTTGATTCTTTGGCAAATCAATATAGCATCATTGATTTCTGGGTTTTTATTTCCAGGGGTGAAACTGAAGAGCTTCGTGTAGGGGTAAGACGTGCCCTGAGACAGCCAAGCAAAATCCCTTCTTCTTTAATATCTAGTCACAGCATGCATATTGGTATCCTTGCAACTGCATGGCATGCTGTTTCAACAGGATCAATGTTCACTGTCTATTATAAACCAAGGTTTGTGACTTGTTCTTTATTTGCAATTTATCGACATCGGCAAAAGATGTTTCCTTGTATCCCTTTATATAAACTGGTGAGATTGTTACATATTTTAAAATTGAGTAGGGTTCTGGATGATATGCATGGTTTGTAGTATGCATTTTGCTCGACCTGTGTCGATGGTTTACTTCGTGCATTCGATTTGTTTCAGGACTAGTCCTGCTGAGTTTATTATTCCAGTTGACAAATATATGGAGTCTGTCAAGATCAACTACGCTATAGGGATGAGATTCAAAATGAGATTTGAAGCAGACGATGCTCCCGAACAAAGGTATGATTTTGAAACCTTCCCATTTTTAAATGACTTGGACTTGAACTTCCACCTGCAAAAGGAAAGAAAAAAAAATGTCAGTTGTAGAAGGGGGATGGGGAGGCATTAATATGTCTTTTCATCATCTGTGGCCAGGTTCTCTGGCACTGTGATTGGAGTCGAAGAGGCAGATCCAAAGAAGTGGCCTCGCTCAAATTGGAGATGCCTCAAGGTGGTGGCATATCTATAGCTTATTGGAATGTTGATTATTTTTCTTTTGCTTTGTGTTTGCTAAAACCTCCTCACACTTGCTTTAGGTTCATTGGGATGAAACTTCTCCTGTTCACCGTCCAGACAGGGTTTCCCCTTGGAAAGTAGAACCTGCTTTGGCTCCTTCTATGGATCCCGTTTCTGGGTGCCGATTGAAAAGGCACCGTCCAAACACGGTGACATCATCTGCAGACTCCTCTGCTCTTACCAAGAAAGGTATAACTAGCAATCTACAAGTCTGTACACTTCATTTGTCATTTTCTGGTTATGAATATCTCTGGTTATACTAATGTCAACTAGATAACGGTCCTTCAAGACACATGCAACATCAAGAAATCTTGACCTTGAGAAACACACCTACTGGGAAGAATTACTCGGACAATAATCACAATCCTCCATGGGTTCTATCTCAAGGTAAGGACCAGAGCACTTTTGATAATAGGAGATTTGAACCAGATGACAGGATTCCTTAATTAATGCATGGTGCAAAACTCATGAACCCAACAACAGGAACTGGAACCCTGCTTAAATCTTATGAATCCAGTCGCCCTTTCTTTGGGCTGTTCTCTGATGATGTTGACCAACCCAGTAAGCTTACTTCAGATGAAAAAAGCATGTTCAACTGGCATTCAGCTCCCATGATGTACACAGGCCACCCATTTAACATGTTGGCATCTAGCATGGAAGTTCAGGTGGCAAAAGATAAAGATACACAACAACAGCATGGAAGCCGGTTCTTGCCTTTTCCATATGCGGACAGTTCTCCTCATCCATCGAGATCTAAACCACAGCATCTTCCTTTTCAACAATGTAATGAGAGAACAGCTAAAGATGATAATTACAAACTTTTTGGTGTCTCCCTTTTTAGGAATTCTAAGGCACTGGAACCAGCCACTATTCACAGGCACTCCGCGGATAAACCACAACATCAAATCAATGTTGCATCAGATCATCTACAATTGTTGGGTTCTGATAGATATTTGGAGCAATTAAAGCATCCAAAGCATGCTAGATGTGAGGAACAAGAGAACATTTTTCAAGCCTCTTCTTTATATTCAAAAGATGTCCAGGGCAAGCCTGAGGGTGGTTCAGCAAGAAGATGTGTAAAGGTTGTTACCTATTTTAATGCAGTGATCGAGTAAAACTCCTTTTATTGAGAATATTTTCTTCTTTACTTTGGATAAGAAACTGCAATCTGTATGTGTGGCCTTTATTGGTTTAGGTTCACAAGCAGGGGACTGCTGTAGGGAGGTCTCTGGACCTGGCAAAGTTTAACGGCTACAATGAATTGACAGCAGAACTGGATCAGATTTTTGAATTCAATGGTGAATTAGTTGCTCCTAACAAAGATTGGCTGATTGTTTTTACTGATGATGAGGATGATATGATGCTTGTAGGAGATGATCCCTGGCAGTAAGAACTCAAACCTGGGTCCTATTTTTCTGTTTGAACATGAATTGATCAGCAAATCACTTCTTCACGGTGTTAATCTTATGATCATGCTATGTAGCCTGCCAGACTTTCGCAACTTGAACCAAGTCGCCGTTTTTTGTATGATGTAGGGAATTCTGTAGCATGGCCCGCAGGATCTTTATCTATACTAAAGAGGAGATAAACAGGATGGAGCCACGTTCCCTGAATCGTGAAGCCGAGGGAAATTCACGAAGTACAGACCAAATGGTTGATTTGGAAAATCGAATTTCGAAGCATCTTCCAGCTGTGAGTCCCTCGGAGTGTCAAGGCTTGTGCTACATGACTGGCAGCAAGGTTAGAGATGCATCTACTTGGATACCCAAACCATAATTTGAGAAACATCTGAAAATTTGGTGCAGGGAATGGCATGTACATTTTTAATGGCTAATCAACGACCAAGATCTTGTTGAACCACCTTAAACTCAAAAGTATTACTATTTTCTTTTAGATTTAAACTTCTAATTTCGTTTTGCATTTTGTGGTCAAATGATTTTCCCACACCTTTTCCAACTTCAGCGGCATCCTCATTTTTTCCTTTCTGGAAAGAGCAAGCAGGCTAGGAAATCTTTTTATTCCCTAATGTTTTTTCAGGTAATGAGGCCGGAAAGGTGATACAAGCGAAGTGGTTGCATCATGGCCAAGATGTCAGTTTTGAGGCAGTTGCGATGCCCCTCTTCTAGGCTTTTCATCTTATGCAGCTGCTTGGTCTGTTTGGTAGATAGATAACGCTGCCTATGTAATGTTCATTTTTTTTATTGTCACTTTTGGGGGAGGTGTGGAAAAACAGCACCAGTTGTTTCTATCTGCTTAGAATGCTTGGATATGTATGTATACTAGGGGCAGACCAGGGCACGCTGTCCACCCCTTCCTCTGTTATATATGCCCGGAAAAAGAATTGCTAGATACAAGCTCTCGTCTGTCTGTACCCGTCAGTTTTTGGATTGTGGTGGTGGCAATGCCCTATCACTGTCTGTTTTTTTTTTTTTAAAAAAATATTTTTCCTATACCAGTTTGTATTATTTCACTAATTATCGTTGCCCTTCTCTTACCTCTTATTGGCCACCTTCCTTGCTTCAAGCAACAACCAACAATGGCTGGGCTTTTTTCTTTCCTTTCTGCTTCTGTTGTATTTGTGTAATTCAGTGGCACAAAAAGATTAGGCAAGCCACAAATCTAAGCTCGGTGTTGTTTAACCAGTGCTCAAATTGATCTCCACGGTAAAAAAACAAAGTGCATGAGTGGAGATCGCTGTTGATGGTTTGATGGCCTTGCTTGCTTCAGCCATTGAAAAAGAAAAGAGACAATTGCTTGTAGATTAGAACGAGCAAAGTTGTAGAGGTGATTATTAAGTCGGCACCCTGCCAGAACTTACAGGGAATAAATTTGATATAGCCAGAGCATAGTTTATCTGATAGGCGGCAGCACTTCTCTCTGAAAGAGGAGGTTCGTTTTTATCTTTAAATCTTTTTCACAGACAAGCAAGGACACAGGAGAAATTGTAATAAAGAGATTAGAGGTGTAAAACAATTAATCAGGGCAAGGAATCTTTCCATTTCAGATAAATTCGGGGAACATGATCGAATAGAAGCATTCCTGAGAGGAGCAGGATTCAATGGCCATGCTCAGTTGCAACATCCAAATAAAGGCATTTTAACATAATCAAAACAGCCAATAAGACATTATAATTCTTATAGCAACTAACTAAATTAAGTGGTCATCGACTATCTACATGCATAGAAAACTTGTGTCAATATATCTATAAAGTTCTCAAATGTACCGATCTTTTTCACTAATACAATACCATATGACATGATATCTAGATGGTGATACATGATATCAATATGTTTGGTCCTTTTATGATACTTTATGTTTTTGACAAGATGAATAACAATCTAGTTATCACAATGTATAATAAATAGTCAACTCATATGACAAATCAAAACTACAAACTAAACCTCTCAACCATAAAGTTTATTTCATTACCTATATCAATGATATATGCTTAGCCTATATTGTAGACAAGGCAACAATGGATTGCAAGATTGCTTTCAAGCTAATGACATACCTTGAAAGAGTGAAACATCACCTGTCAGTAACCTTCTCTTATACAAATCACCAGCATAATATAAATTTACAATGCCCTTAACACTATTTCTAATGGCATAAAGTTTCTTTCATCGCATTTGTCAATGCCATATACCCAACCTCTATTGTAGACAAGGAAACAATGGATTGAAAACTTGCTTTTCAACTGATGGCACACCCTGAAAGAGTGAGACATAACCTATAAATGACTTTCTCTTATCTAAATCACCAGCATAATATGAATTTACAAAGCCCTCAACACCATTTCTAGTGCTACTACTCTTTTCATATACCAAATCAACATCTATAGCGCCTCTAAAATAATAGAGTATCCATTTAATGGCTTGCTAGTGAACTTTATAAAGATTTTCTATAAACTTGTCGAACAACTAACAACATGTCAAAATATTTGGATGAGTGCACATCATAGCATACATAATAATCCTGATTATATTAGCATATGGAACACTAGGCATGTGCTCCTTCTCCTTTTTATTTTTTTTGTGATAAAGCTAAAGATAACTTGAAATGGGCTGCAAGTAGAGTACCCACTAACTTGCAGTCTTGCATACCAAAATACTCAAATATCTTCTCAAGATATTTCTTTTGTGACAAGTATAACTTTTCAATACTTTGTTAGATGTGTATATTTATAACTAAAATCTTCTTTGTTGCGCTCAAATCCTTTATCTCAAACTCACCACTCAATCGTTCCTTCAAATCGTTGATCTCAAACATGTTTTTGGAAGTAATTAACATGTCATCAATATACAACAAATACACAAATGAACCATTTAAGAGCTTTCTCAAATACACACATCTATCAAAGTCATTTTTAAAGTAACCATGTTCAAGCATAAAATATCAAACCTTTTATATCATTGCCTTAGTGACTGCTTCAAGCTATCAAATGAATTCTTTAATAAGTAGACATAGTTTTACTTATATTGAGCTATGAAACTGTGAAGTTATTTGATGTAATGAAACCAGTATCAAACGCATCGTATTGCAAAAAAATATATACAAAGCTATATTTTTCTTCCAATGAGTGTCTAGAAACACAAATAGGATTGTTGTTGTACCTAAAAATTCTTTTCTTGCTAGGAAGTAGAAAAAATATGTTTATATATATATATATGAAGTTATTTTTTGATGCACTGACATAAATAAATGTTATTTTTACTTTTTGAAGGATCAAACATTTTTTTGCTAGAAAAAAAAGGACTTAATTGGTAGTCAATCAAGAGGAGAGCTAAGTTTTTACATGTTAAACTTATTAAGAAAAAAAATGTCTTCTTCCTCTTCTTTTTTTGAACTAACAAGAGAAAATCTCAATAAAAGTAAAAGTGTTCTGAAACAAAAGAATCGATTTTTTATTTTTTAGGGGTTAAATAAATTTTTTGGGAAAAATTGGACGAAATATGCTATAATCAAGAACAGGGAGGGGCAGAAATTTGTAACCTTGGGGCTAGGGCACCCAAGCCTAGCCCTCTTGATTCATGCCAGAGCAGAATGATTTTCAAAAGTTGTTATAGTGGATACAGATTGTGATTGCATATTCCTTTTTTAAAAAAACTTTATATTTCTATTTCTAGTTCAAAATATTAAAAAAAAACAATAAAAAATAGAAACTGGTATGAAATTAAACGGCCATTAAGAAAAAAGAAAAAGAAAAATCCCCGTACGAGCAACTTGTCGTTCATCGCATTGTTATTACACAAGCTACGGCTGTTTTGTCCTTTTTTCGTCAACACTTTTCTTCAGCTCCTGTATAGCGATAACAACTTATTTTAACAAGAGTTCTTCACATATTTTTATTGTCCAAAAAATCAAAGTTTCTGAACATTCCTGTATTCAATGATTGTCCACTACTGTTTCGCAGCGCCATTTCTCAATCCTTAGCCACTAATCATAGCTCATGACAAGATTCCACTAAAAATAAAAGCTGCAGCAAAATTTACTCAAATGCCTTCATGTCTCTAAAATCAATTCCTCCTTCACTTAAAACCCATGAAAATAATAACAAAGCCCAAATTGAGAGTGTCCATTTGATTTCTCTATCTAAAGAGGGAAAGATCAAGGAAGCTCGTGAATTTCTCAAACAAATGGAGGAGGCTGGTAATTCTGTCAGCCCTCGTTCTTATCGATGCTTGTTGGAAGCGTGTGGAAAGTTTAAATCTTTATTGGATGGGAGATTGATTCATGAAGTAATACAAAGAACAGTGAAAGTCCCATTTGGGTTAGCCGAGAATCCAGCGCTGTCAATGTTTCTGAGTGTGGAAGCTTAGTTGACGCACAAAAGGTGTTTGATGAAATGAGTGAAAGGAATCTGGTTTCTTGGAATACCATTATATCAGCTTATGCTGAAAACGATGTTTTTGATAAAGCTAAAGCTAACCGAATGGGTCCACTTATAATGGGCTTTTACGGTCTTTGCTAAATCCTTTCAATTTGGAGATTGGTAAATAGATGATACATTCTCATGCTATAAGAAGTAGGTTATGCGGTGATGCGCACGTGAAATGTGGTTGGTCAGAGGGAGCTGAGCTTGTTTTCAACAAAATGAGTGAAAAGAATGCATTAACTTGGACTGGGTTAATGGTGGGGTACACTCAAGCTGAGAGGCAAATGGATGCTTTGGTTTTGTTTGCTAAGATGGTCAATCAAGGTGTTGAATTGGAGGAGCATGTGTTCTCGATTGTTCTAAAAGCGTGTGCTGGCCTAGGGAGTTGAGTTTTTGGGAGGCAAATTCATGGTCATATTCTTAAAATTGGGTTGGAATCTTGAGAGTTGGAAATGTTTGTTGGGTGGGTGCTGAACCAATAGGAATCTTGAGATTGGGGAACTTGCAGCTGAAAACCTCTTTCAACTGTAACTAGAGGATACTTCAGGTTATATATTCTTGTGTTTAACCTGTATGCTTCATTTAGGAAATGGAAAGAAGCAGCTGGTGTTAGGAAGATGATGACACAAAGAAGTTTGAGGAAGGAGGTTAGCTGCAGCTGGATTACTGTCAAGGGTAAAGTGCACCAGTTTATAGTGGGCGATAAGCACCACCCTCAGACGGAAGATACCTATTCAAAATTGGAAGCCGGAAGCATTGAATGATTCTGTTATAAAAGATGAAACTGACCTTTTGAGAGTTTGCCTGGGAGGAAAGAACAGCCTCTAGTCCATAGTGAGAGATTTGCAATAGCATTTGGTCTCATATCTACACCAAGTAATGCTCCTGTTGTTCTTTTCAAGAACCTCAGGGCTTGCAAGGACCGCCATGATTTTGGTAAACAAGTGTCGTTGATCACAGGACGTGAAATCATCGTTAGAGATTCTTTCAGTTTCCATCACTTCAAGTTAGGGGACTGTTCTTGCAATGACTACTGGTGATCCTACACAACGTTGCATCACAACAGATTCATTCGTCTCATAAATCAATCTTGACTGGTAACAGTTCCTAAATATGGTGCCCTTGGAACAATATGGATTATAGATACTGAATATCTGAGAGTATAATGCATGGAGAGTAGGAAAGTGGAACAGAGTTGTGTGCTCTCCACTGTTGACACGAGTGCACGCATGACTTGCTTGACAAGATCTGTTACCACATGGGTTTTGCTATTGCAGCCCCGTCATTCCTCGCAAGTGCATTATGAACCAATCATGGTATGAGAATAGTTTATACAAGGTCATCAGTGACAGATTGGTGCCCTTGCAAATGATGATACGAAATTACCTATACTATGCTATTATTTTTTGGTGGGGCTATAAAGTACGAATGTACAGTGTAAAGGTGAGGCTTTGTGAGCTGCCACGTTTGAGGGTATCAAATACAAGCAAGCTGCAAATCTTAGGGATTTTCTGTGCATGACTGCGATAGATTGGATTATATTAATGTGTGATTATGCTTTTTTGGGGGTCCATGGCACCGTGTGATGCTGCTGTTCATAGGAAACTTCCGTATGGTTGCTTTGGCAACTTGATTGGTTATTTATTCAATATTGGATAAAACGCGATAAGTGGTACAATTATTTATTCTTTCTACTAAATTATTTATACTTCTACAACATATTTAAGTTAAGATTAATATATTTTTGAATGTTTTTCGATAATGAAACTTTAGATAAAGAGTTCTCAAATACATAATCAAAAGGGCTTTATTTTATGTATTTATTTATTAAAAAAAAACATATTTTTCCACTTTAATATCATCACATGTATTGCAGGTAGGTTTTTTCCTCCTCTTTTTATGGTTGGATGATACAATAGGAATTCACCTGAGAAAAATTAACCAACTTTTGCAACACAGGAAGGCTATTTTTTGTTTTTTTGCAATCGAGTCCCAAGTAGCTCATTCACTTCGGAAACGATCCATTCACCAAAATTCACATGTCAATAAAATTAATAGGCTGTTGCCGAGATTATGCGGCATCATAGGAGTGTTTCGTTGAGTTAAACATGATAGATTATTCATTTAGTCGAGATATTCTGTCAACACAATATACGCACGTCCAATATCTTCGGTACAATTAATTTCAATTCGTGAAGATATCCAGAGTTGCAAGATGTTTTGTAGGTAGATGTTTAAGCAGCCTTTTTATGCATAAAAGACATGAACCCACATGGCTGCGTGGCGTCATTATTATACCGTGAAAGCAATCGAAGAAACAGTTATTGGATGAAGAAAAGAAGAAGAAGAATACACCATAAATTTAACGAAAGAAACAAACAAAAGAAAGTAGTGGTCGAGTTAAAACTTAAAACAGAGACAGATGATGGCATGGTATTGTTAAATTCAGTTGGCGCTTTAAAGCTCATTATTAATGAATGGATAAAATCCTATCCACCTCTGCTCCTACTGCTGATTGCTTACCCCATACCCTGTCCTTCTCACACTCTCGCACGCTATTTGCACTGAAATCCTAGCTAGCTGCCTGTAAGCACTAAGCTAGACTCTCTGTCTCTCTTCTCCACTCTTGACACTTCATCAAGTACAGGGAAGGTGGGTTTTACTTACTCTGCGTCTCTTCATTTTTTTCTTCCCTTTATTTATTTAGTATGCTTATTTGTTTTGGGTGATTTCAGTTTTCTTTTTTAGCATGTATGCATGTTCTTTTACTGAATTGCTATGAAACATCAGGTATCTCTCAAATTCGAATAGTTCCGTGAATTTTCATGTAATATGGAGGTTGATAAAAAATGAATATAAAAAAACAAATGCCATTTAAAGGTGGTGGAAAGATTTAGCTGCTTTAGTATGCTCACTGAGACCTGTTTTGTCCAAAAAGCAAAGTAGACTAAGGAAACAAGTGTATTTTCTGTTTAACATTTCGACAGTTTGCATGTCTGTGTCTTCCATGTTTCTAATGACTTGTCTTCAATCATTGTATGCTATGATACTCAGGGAAATGTAGTCCAATTCCAATTCAGATTTTTTACGGTTTTTAGAATTTCATTTCAATAAAATTAAACAATACAACTTCGTTAAATTTCATTACCCGTATTTTTCATGCAGTTCAATTAGACTATTGGCATCTCCAAATCTTGGCTGTTTGTTTTGAGCCTATCTGAATCATGGAAGTTGCAGAAACAAAATGTTCCTCAGGCTATGGCAAGCCTCCTTGGATATTTAAAGGCAGGCACGTATCCAGCAAGTCTTAATTTAGTTTTTTTTTTTGGTATATTTCTGTGACTGGTATGATTTACATCATTCCCATTTATAAATATTGTTTAATGAAAGGTCTGATTCCCATTTCAGTGCCTTATACCAGCTTCATCTTGTTAAATCCGAAACTGCTCGAGCATTCATTCCGAAAGAGTTCAGATTAGTTGAAGCATTTGGGTAATGTTTGTTTGTTGTAAATGTTGTTTGAACTTTAAAGGGAAAGTGTTGGGTTTCAAGATTTCCAATTTTCACTGTTAATTCACATTTCTGCACTGCAGATACACTCTTGGAGGTTTTTTTCTTGCTAGCTATGAAGACAGTCCAGCTGGGGTTTTTGATGAGGTTCTATGATCTTCACAATTGTTTGCTTAAGAAACTTACTGATTCGGTTTTATGGTCATACATTTCTTCTAGGGCATGACTCAATGAGCTAGAAGGGAAAAGTTGTAGGCACTTGGTTGATTCATTGAGCACCGGCAGAAATGAAAGAAAGTTTTAATTTTCTTTTCTTTTGGTTTCCCCCCTTTCTGCAGCTTGTGGTGATTGCAGGAACAGTGTGGAACCCCCCAACATCTTGTGCGTAAGTTTAGCATCCCATCCCTTCTTGTTCTTAATAATATACTGTAAGTGATTGTGGACAAGGAATCTTTTTGTGCTTGTAAAAAAGTAGCAAGGCCCAGAGCAGATGAATCTTGATTTTGGTTTTTCCATCTCAGTTCCATAAAGGCAATCATAACAACCTTTTGAGCTATATTGGGCCGGTCAACTTTGAAACATGCATGTCCCCTGTAGTGTCTTAACAATATTATTATTAGAGGAATCAACTAAAGGCATCATAATTGTTGTATATTTTTTCGTCAAGTGGCCTGAGCAACTGGTCAAGTTGCTGTACTCTGTTCAGATAGCATCCCAAAGACATGTTTTTCAAGCTGAACCGAAGCACCTGGTTTTCGATACAGTGGGCCTAAAGACGATTCAAGATATTAGCAGTTTGCTTTTTCACATTTCTAAGATTGTTTCAAGTCTTTGACATCATATATTAGAAGCTATCAACGCAATTTAAACTATTTTAGAAGCCCTTTTTTTCCTTGTCTCGACAGATGGGCAGCCAGGGTGCTTGTAAACAGTGGTGATGCTTGTGATCATGGACGAAAGGTGGGAGGTCAACAAATTTCTTGTGGAATTATGAATTTTAATATTTTAATATAAATGAATTCCGTTAACTTATGGCCTTACTGTTTGAATAGATTGAAAGATGCTGGTCTCTATTTGCTAGGGTGAGATGATATGTAATTTGAAAGAAATTGCATTAAGAGCATTGACACATCTTTAAGGCCAAAAGGAACCAAAAATAATTAAATGCAAGATAGACATTTGGATGCAAATTGCTCTTTCTTTTAGTAAAAATACAGTTCAAATTGAATGATGAGATTCTTGCCAATGCATTAAGAGCATTGACACGTCTTTGAGGCCAAAAGGAACCAAAAATAATTAAATGCAAGATAGACATTTGGATGCAAATTGCTCTTTCTTTTAGTAAAAATACAGTTCAAATTGAATGATGCGATTCTTGTCAATGCATTAAGAGCATTGACACATCTTTGAGGCCAAAAGGAACCAAAAATAATTAAATGTAAGATAGACATTTGGATGCAAATTGCTCTTTCTTTTAGTAAAAATACAGTTCAAATTGAATGATGAGATTCTTGTTGAAAAGGGAAAAAAAACAAGTGTCCTAATTAAGGAAGGAAAACTTTTGAATTATGACAAATGTAGATGCGTGTGACACAACAAAGGTTGCAAAAGTCATTGCTAGGTATGGAGAAAATGCCTACAAAGATGATGGATGACCAAAGGATAGATATGGACGAAAGAGCCTAGCCATCTATCCATATTTGTTTATCTGATGCTTGGTGAAAAGATTGCTGCTAGTTTATGGCTTAAGTTGGAGTCTTTATGCATGATGAAATCCCTTACAAATAATCTGTATTTGAAACACTGTTTGTTTATGTTATGAATGGAAGAAGGTGCATCAATTAAGACTCATCTTGATGAATTTAATTCAATTGTTGTGGATTTGAGGTCAATTGATGTTACGGTTGAAAGGGAAGATGAAGTCCTTGTATTGTTGTGTTCCCCGCCAGATTCAAACAAGTATCTTAGAGACGCTTTTTTTATTTGGTTGAGATATCTTTTCAGTCGAGGAAGTTAAAGTAGCTTTGTCGTTCAAACAAAAAACTGACAAGCATACTAATGGTGGTGGTGACAATGAAGGTGGTGCTCTTGTAGCACATTCTGATCATAGTAGAGATACATCTCGAAGGAACAATTTTAATAGAGGAAACTTAGATTGAGGTCAAGATCAATAATAGATCGTAGGAATTCCTTTATTGTCATGAATATATTCAGTATCACGGTGAGAAGATGAAAGCCGACCTATGAGAATTGAAGCTAGGTCACAAGAAGTAAGAGATGCTGCGATTGCCATGAAAGATGAGAGCAATGATCGATGATGATGTTGTCATGGTTCATAAAGGTGCGGAAGTTTTGAAAAATTCATGAATTTTAGATTCTGCATGCATCGTTCATATTTGTTCGAATAAAGAATGGTTTGATATCTATAATTAAAGAATATGATGGAGATTCTGTAGCACTAGTAGATGGTAATGAAAGTGAAGTTACTGGGATTGGCAGTGTTAAAATTAAGATGCATGATGGTACAATGAAGATGCTTGCACGTACCAAAACTTAAAAGAGTTAAATTCCAATTAAACAACTTGATTCTCGTGGTTATAGGTGCTTATGTTCAATTGCATCCAAGAAGAGAGTTAGTTTTGCTTTGATGGTTAATGGTACTAGAGAAGATTTTCACGTGAAGAAACTTGCAAGATACAAGCGAAGGTGTCGATTTGTTAAAATATGGCTTAAACTGAACAATGGAATCTTTGTAGAAAGAGGAAATAAACAATTGTTCTAATTTGGAAAGTAAAACTTTTTCTAGTTATTATTGATTTGTAGCAACCTACCCCTTCTCTCTCTCTCTATGTATGTATGTATGTGTGTGTGTGTGTATATATATATATATATATATATATATATGCTGAAAATGAGGAAGTCACGAGATTATTTATGTAGTCCTAGCGGTGTTGTTTTTGTGTAGGCTGTGAAGAAATCAATAAGAATGGCATATTTTTTGTGAGAATTTTCTTGGGTGTAACCGAGTTTTGTATAGTGAGATATTTGTGTGTGCTGGATTAGTGGATATAATCTCCAATATTTGCTAGCAAAGTTTATATAGAAGAAGATTTGCCGAACCGCTTCAAGTTTTTGTATCCCTTTTATTTTGTGTTATTGTTTGATTTGCATGGTTTTTGAAAAAAAAAATGTCTTAAGTTTTTGTGAGCAAGTAGAAGATAAAACTCGGCTGCTTGCATATTCCCTAAAGCTATAACTGACGCAGCCCTGGTGAGTTGATGTTGGGACATTATGCACGATCATGGTGCTTCTTTGCCACTAGCTGCTGGCAATTGAAAGAAAGTTTTGTCATATCTCTAATCTTTCTTTCACGTTCTCTTGCAGGAGGTAGGGCTTCCCAGTCAAGTTGCCAAATTTTCCAAGGTGATTCTTGTTGTGTACATATTTTCTGCAGTTATACTTTCATTTTCAATGTAAAAGAATAAAGAAAATTAGAAAAAAAAAAATTGCTCCTTGCTCTAGTGAATTTTATTTAATTTTAAAAAATCCTTCTTAGTATGCAGAAAATTTCATAATTTTGTACAGTTGATAGCTCTGTGCTAATCATCCGGTGTGTATGCTAGTTGATGACAGTGAATTATACTTGAAATAATGCCTCGTTAGATCATATTGCTTAGGATGGTGCTATCCCCCAATGTAGGAAAGCATTCAGTTGTGCCATACATTATCTTCTACGATGGATCATGGTTATACCTTCACTTTAATCAAAGTAATGCAAGAACCACTGCAAATTCCATGAGAAGTTTACATCAATGTTTCAGCAAATGCGAAACTTGTTTTATGTTTATAATTTGCTCTTTTGAAACAGAAAATCACAGCAATTCCAAGGCAAAGAAAGAGCAAATTTAGTGGCTTTCTTGACAAGATTGGTTTGGGCACGGCAAGTTCTAGTACAAAGAGCTGCATGGATGTTCTAGTAACTGAAACTAATGATCGTTCCACAACTGATATCTGCAACATCAACCTTACGGCTGTTGGTGAGTATGCTACAGTAATAATTATTTCTAGCTACAGCCAAAATTATAATTGGCTGTTGTTAGTACAAGTAGGTATTTTTCCATAAACAACCCTTTTTGCTCGAAGTTCCTGTCAATGCCATAAGTTTTTAAAACCTTCTCAATTTTTCTTGTCAAGTTGGAGGCACTTGCTCGATCTTTGCTGTAGCGTGAAGGATTGTTTATCTTTCAGTTGTGTTCACGTGGATGTATCATACAAGTGACTGTTTCTGACCTACGTAGATTGAATCTGGTGCCTGTTGTAAGCTTGGAGGCTTCTTCTAAGTGATGTAATCTTGGCATAGGCTGGTTTTCTCTGTTCAGTCGTTTTGCTAACTTGTTAGTTTGACCCTATCCATTAAGAGGATAGCTTCTGCTCACATTAAGAGGTTCAGGAAAATGGCCCTGGCTTATAGAAGCATCAATGTAGACAATGACACAACTAGGATATTAACCACTTCTTGTCAGGCAACATTATTCTCATCACAAGTTTTTGAGTTCCTCCTAGGAAAGCTCATAAATAACATCATTTCTCTCTGGTTGGCTGTGGAGTTCTATGTATAAGAGCTTGTATGTCCTCTTGGAAGCTTACTTGCTCCCAGAACTTGACCCAATACGAAAGGGGATTCACTGTCCTCGCATAACTGATATCCCCGTTCTTTGGTTTTCTTATATTTTAGTTTTTACTATGATTTTTGTGATTGATTATTTCTTGTCTTGATGGACTTGTTGATGGTAGTTCCAGGGATGAAATTCGACAAATGGAAGGGGCCAGCAATAAAAATGTCGCTACCAAGTTTCAGGTAAATATTCATCTGAATTGGCGTTTAAAAATCTCCATACGCTATGAGCATGTCATCTGATAGCCTCTATATGCTGTGAAATTGCAGTGGACGTACAGAGTATAACCCAAGCCTTTTGAAATATTCTTGCAATATTGAATGCAGGTATACCTTTATACTCTTGCACTTGTTAAACTTATATATTGGATATGCTTTGGAGAGAGAACAGAATTTGGCTGAGTAGGTCCTCGTCTAGTAACAACAAAAGCATACTTGTAATCGAACACAACTGGATTCCAGTTGCTCTGATCATCCTAAAAAGTAATCACTCATGTTTGCTTTAAAAGAATGGAGAACTCCAGAGCATCTTGTTCCATACATTGATTGGCCTCTGTTGAATACGAGATTTTCTCACACAGCTCCTTTGGGTATAAAAAAAACGATCACATCATCTGTAGAAAAAGTTCACGGCAAAAAATCTGTGAAGATGACACCAGTGTTTTTGATTTCGAATGGACACATTTTGATTGCACTATTTTTCTGATAGAGTACGAGCAGTGCGGGCAGCAAAAGTATCAAGGCCATCTCTAACATCAAAGCAAGACGCTGAAGAGTCATTGAGTGAGCATGAGAGGCAGAACTTGACCATATCTGTGATGTTGTCAAAACCAATACTAGCTTTAGAGTTCAGTTGCTTAAAAATGCAGGTTGAAGCCCCAGTTGTAGTTTCCCAGCATTCTACAAGCAGGTTTGCAACTACAGTCACGGATTAAGGGCATTATTATTGTTCGAAAAATTCGTTGATATTTGTAATCAATGTCAATTTTGTATTGGTTTTTACTCTTTTTTGTTGTTGTTGTTGTTGGTAGATGATCAGTAGTGGAAGTGGCAAATAGTCATTACTGTAAACAATGGGAGTCTGGCAGAGCTAGGATGTTTACTTATGAGGCCAAGCAAATCCATGATTGCTTTTCCGAAGAACTATCTTAGTGTGATGGTATAATAAAAAAGAAGATCACAAGTAGATTGGAATTCTCATTAGTGAAGGATGCACAATGCAAGCTAAATGAGGATGCTTTTGCAATATTCTCTTCTTGATAGACTATATCTTTACTAGGAGAGTTATTTGCCCTATTTAAGGAATCAAGCTATGAGTTAATGAGAAAAGAAAATAAAGAAATAAAAGGAAGAGCAAAGAAATGGTAAATTGTGCCGATTCTAACTCTTCACGCAGTAGTTACTTGGGACCCTTTTTTCCCTCTCAAATGGGAGTTTGAAAGTGAGACCAAAGAGTAGGAAGAAAAAAAAGGTGATGCCCCACGTACGACTGCACTTGGCCAAACTATCCAAGTGCTTTGCTTTCTCTAGAGGCATTGCCTCGAAATGCTTTTTCTAGAAAGAAATGAGATGGCAAAATCTTGGACGAACTATCAACGTGCATCATGCAATAAAAGTGATATAATTCAATAATGTTATTCTTATTCCATAAATTGTCAATTCTATTCTATATATAATCTAGTTTTGTTGTTTAGATTGATCAAAATACTACTAATTAGATTTTCCGCAATAATTATATTAAATGTTTGATATTGCATTACCAAAACTCTAAACATCCAGAGAAATCATCGCACACAGAACTATTTATTACTATAGTGAAATTATATTTTTGTTCTTTGAAGAAAAATTAAGAAGTTTTGGTGTTAGGGTAATTTAACCTTTTCAAATGGCCCATCGATCATTAAGGAATTGGTTAGGGGTATATATATCCTTTTAATTTTTTAAAAATAGTAAAATAACTAAATCGTCCTCCAAGTAAGAAAAAAATCTAAAACTATTGACTAAGGATGTTTCTATCTTTTTATTTTTTTAAATAGTAAAAAGATATTTTTGCTCTTGGATTCAAGAAAAAATAAGTCGTGTGTTTAAGAGTTTTTTCAACCTTTTATAGTGGTTTTTTATATATTTAATTTCATACTAATGGATGAAATTTTGGTCTTTTTATTTTGAATAATTAATATAAATATTCAAAAAGTTGTTGGCGCCTACTCTCCACATGCCAGCACTTGCGTTTTTTGGATGGCACGTGCGACGCCTTTCGATGACCAAACCTACCATTTCGTTGTGCCTTTGAAAGAGCCTTCGTATCCTCTTCCTCTTGGTGCAACATGTGTCGACGGTGGTTTCAAAAAATATTTATTTTTAGAAAATATTTATAATATGTGCAGTCTTGCATGATTTTTTTTTGTTCCTCTTTTATTTTATTCAATCAATTTCATGTATGTGTCTATTTTTATTATTATTTGATTGAATAAAAAATTAATTTTAATAAATAAATTCATTAAACACAACAAGTAAATGTCTCATATTACAAGATCAAATATCTTAATTTACATCGATCTCTTGATTTTTTTTCAGTTTTATTTTTAGTTATCATGACCTTTTTTTTACATTTATTTTTATATATATTTATCGATTTATTTAATTAGATATTTGTATAAAAAAATGTATTTATAATATAGTTTTTTATGAAAAAAAAAAAGATATCGAGAAACCTACATATCTAATTTTTTTTTTATTGAAAAAAAAACTACCCACGGTTCAGAACTTCAGATGGCTAGTTTGTATCTAAAAAGTATAGCTAAAAGTATGAATGCTTGCTGAGAATGAGTTTTCCCCTAAAAGTATAGCTAGTTTTTTAAGCGTCGAGTTACGGGGTCTCGATACACCTTGAATCGAGGAGCAGCTCCCGAATTGAATGAATGCTTGCTTGCTGACAATGAGTTTTTGCAGCGTGACATATGTATTCGCCGCTATAAAGGCATCGAGCAACGACTTCCTTCGCATGTTTAGAATTGAAGTTGAACCGAATAAAAGTTAATTTGTTAAAATTCAATTAACTTATCAAATCTAAGTTAAATTAAAGGTTAACTTTAACAAAAAAAAAAAATTGTTTAGAAAAAATGGGATTCAAACATTTATATTATTTTATTAACTAAAATATTTTTGTGAGCATACCAAGATCAATACGCACATGAAAGCATTAAGTTTTAGTAATATACATATATAATTATTAGCATAATTGATCATCAACCTACTCGCCCATGATCCAATGGTCCAGATTCTTAAATTCAAGATCCCATCCAGACTTGAAGCATGTAATTTATATATGTAGCAGAATCACCGCCCTTCTCATGGATAAAATCAGTGTTTAGATTATCATGTTTCTACATCCGCAACTTGTTTTTAATCTTTTCTTACATGCTAGCTGTAAGATTTGTTCTTTACGTAACTTTATTGGATCAAATTTATATTATCTTTCACTGAATTATGTATATAAAAATATTTTATTTGCTTTTTCGTTAGAAATTGAAGCTATTATAGCAGCCACCAGATTGTAGGGCATGTTTCAATTATTTGAAAGAAATCCTTGTTTTTCATAATTAAATGCACGGGGCCTCTCTCTGAAGTCTGAACAGAGAGTCCATACCTCGTAGTAAAGTCATTTATAAAAGGAACATCAATGAAGTGCGGTTAATTATTAATTAAAATGCTCAAAGGAAGTTACTAGCTTTGCATTGCAGCTTGTATGAAAATGCAGCTCGACGCCCCCCTGCTGTAGATGATCCCCAGCAGTCTAAAGACTCCCTTGCAAAACCTCTTGGAGTTTCCTCTTGACCATGCGTGTACTATTTCCCGTTGAAAACAATAGAGATATTTTTGTTGTCATGTTGAATAAAATATCAAACAGCCTCCATGGTCAACATTTAGGACTAGTTTCATGTAGTATGGTCCTGATCTGTGGATTGTGTACTGCTTTATCATGCCGTTCAATGTAAATTCTGTAGATATTCATTCTGCAGGGAAGCATTTTTATGTGCAAGTAAACCATTGTTTCAGAGTAACTTCGATTAATTTTTGGGTTGACAAGCTAGCCGAGTCAAGTTCAAAACACAAAACAAGGCAGGTTCTTTCTTTACTAGAGTTCTTTACAAAAATCTCACTTTCCAAAGCATGGAAAAAACCAAAGAAACAAACAGTCCAGTGCAATTCTCATTCTCGGGCAATTGAGAACTGCCTTTTGCAACGGCAATCCCTTGTCTACTTACAATTGAATATGTATTTCCTGTAATGAAGTGATCTGCAGATCAGAAAGCTTCTGGTAGAGGCTGGCCTCCCAAGAATGCCTTGAACAGAACTAGCGATCTTTCAGGCTGTGAAAATGGAGCTTCATGGGATGCTCCTCTGATGGTGGCGAAGGATAGGATATTACCATAAACTTGAGTCCACCCACCAACCTGAAGGTAAGAAAACCAATCAAATACTATCCAGTTAAAACAAATAACCTAGCAAATTCTTAAATTGTAATCTTCAAACGTGACAGTTACCTGCTGCCCTTCAAACCAAACTCGGTAAGGCACTGTGGTTTGCAGTCCCAATTCCTCTGCCAGTCCGTGAACTAGTGTTCGGCTTCCAGTCAGTGGGATGACAGAATCTTGGTCTCCACTGTATTTTAGGAACAAATGTCTCATGATTTCTATGATCAACCTTGACTAAATTCCATTCTCCAACTTCACAAGCAGAATATAGCAGACTGACAAGGTAATAGGTGAGTTACCTATAAACCAAGACCGGGATTCCTGCCTTAATGAGTCTGCCTACAATAGTGATTGTTGGTATCTCCAAGTCAAGGAGCTCGTAATCAAGAATGCTGAACAGTGAGAGCAAAATTATCAAACACCTTAGAAAAATAAACGAGAAATGCTTCTGTCATCTCATTGATTTTTCCATGAAATTCTAAAATTGGAAGTTTCTTGTTGGCTGCTTTCACACAACATGCTGAAATTCATTTCTGTGATAGAGAATTACTTGCTGCAGACAGCCCATCGACGGACTCCAACAAGACGTGCATGGAGAGCCATCTGCACATCTGGCCTGTTGAGATAATTAACTGTTTCATCTTCCACACATACATCTATATTGTCTCCAAGTTGTTGCTGATCAGATTGAACAAATTGAACAAATTGAACAGTTAGCGAGTCAACTCAAACAATTTTTGCAGTTGAAAAATGTTGGATTTTGCTGACCTGGGGGCTAAGGATTTTTGACTGTGAGAGAGCTGATGATATACAGACATCGAGGGTAACATCATACTTGTCAACAAATCTACTGGTTTCTCTTGTCACTTGACTCATCACTCTTGAACATTGAGGAGAAACTGAACCTCTGTAGTATTCGCTTACATATCGCGAGTAGTTACAAACTGTAGTGAACATTTTGTATGTTGTATCTGATATCAATCCATGAGACCAGAAGAACTCGGCCCTCGAATTGAAGTCTGTGGAGTACTCTAAAACTGGATTCCCCATCTGCAATTTTATAGGTCTTGATTAATTGAAAATAAAAAAGAAAAATAGAATTATCAAAAACAAAAAATAACTCTTTTAACAGAAAAGGAGATTTGGTTTGACAAATACAAACGAAAAAAAAAAAAAAACAGAATTACTGACAGAATGGAGGGAGAAATTTTTCTTATTACTACTCACAGCAATTCCTTTCAAATTGAACAGTTTCTCCTTTCTGTTGAATTGAAGCATGAGATCTGCCAGCTGGGGCACATAGTGACCTAATCATGAACAGGATTGAAGTATAAGATTAAACCCCATTTATTTCTAACCTGTTTTGACTGGAAAAAAAAAAAAGTTTGCCTTGAGCATGAAAATAATACCAGCATAGCTTTCTCCTGTAATGAACAAACTTCTGTTTCTGTAATGTGGAAAATTGACAAACCATTTCTGCAGGAACACCAGATTGTCCCTAGCTATATAGGTAACAAAAACAAAAATAGCTTCAAAATGAGAGGTAAAATGTCTATAAAGGTGACCCTTTGTCAACTCAGAATGTAAACGACTAAAAAATAAGCATATCTGTAAAACAAAAAAAGAAATTATACAGTGCTATGGCATAGTGAGATGAGAATAAAATTCTTACATTACACTTAACAGACAAAAAAAGAAGAATCAAGAACTTGGTGGAAACATACCAGTGATCTTGTCATTGACACCTTCATATGAAGAAGCATTAGTAGAGTAAGAGAACCCAACTCCAATTGGTGTCTCCAAATACAACATATTGGCTTCTGCGATAAAATGATTATTTACTCAAAGATCAGCACGTTGTGTATTGTTTAATGCAAAGAACAAAATCAATATCATATTGTAATATAAACATTTGCACTTTGTTTACCTCTATTCCAGCTATACTGGTTCTTGACCAACACCTCCCCACTAGGCCTAAACGGTCCATTCTCAGAAAATGCCCCAACTCCCAAGGAAGAGCAACCTGGCCCTGCAAACAACAATGAAACAAATTGAGAACCAAAGCCCAACAGAAAACTCTTATCTTTTGCATGTATTAGTGGGATAGAAGCTGGAATTTTTTACCTCCATTTAGCCAGAGAACAAGAGGCTTAGAAACACAGTCTAGTTCAGCTTCAGCAAAGTAGTAAAAGAGAGCTTTTTCTTTTTTCTCATCAACGGTCACATAACCTGAATACTGCTGGAACCAGACTGGAGGTTGACCAGGTAACTGGGTGATTCTGTCAAACTGTGAAAAACTAGACTCTACTCCTATGAAAAAGCATACAAGTAAAGCTAGAGGCAATGCCATTATTTCTCTGGACACATAAGGCATGGCTTCACACTTGATTGCAAAGAACCTTGAAGGAGAGAGAGTGTGCAAAAAGAGAAGAGAGAGAGGCAGCTAAGACATTGCTCAGTGGGGGGCATTATATAAAAAGAGAAGAGAGGGAGTGTGTGTTTTTGGGGGTTTTTTTTCTTCTTATTTTTAATTTTAAGATGTACTCATTAAGTTTTGTCCCTTTGAGAGGAGAGGGCTGGAGCAGAAACAGATGTGTGCTGACTTGATGTTTCAGTCAGCAAATGATGTGTGACTGTCAAGTGAAAATGAAAAGAGAGAATGCGCTCTGGAAGACAGAGGATATAACAGTGCTGTTTTTTTAAAAAAAAATTATTTAAAAATATATTAAAATAATATTTTTTTTAAAAATACATTTTTAATATTATCACATCAAAATAATAATAAAAAAATAATTAATTTAAAAAAAAAAAAAACCTCCTTCAAATACATTCTCAAATAACTCATTAAAATCCTGAATTTAATCACAGAAGCTACAGTTATCAAAAACATTATCATAAATCTAAATTAACACGATGGATCAAACCTAAAATTCACCAACTCAAACTTGAATAAAATTAACAAAAAAAATAAGTAATGTTTTTTTATAAAAATAATATTATTTGGATCAATTATCCTAACAAAAAGAGGTTGAAACAACTGTTTTAGAAATTTAAAAAAAAATCAAAATTTGAATTCATCATATCACCCCACCAAAACCCAAATCATGAATCATAACTATAACCAGAACTATATTTCTTTTTAGGGTTTATAAACGAAGAAATGACCCCAAAAAAACCTTACCAGAACAGTTTTGATGCTCAAGCTATAATTACTTAATATTTACAGCATAGGAGAGAAATAAACACAAATAGAAAAATAAAAATTATATGTATTCCCACTCTTTTTTATTATTATTTAAAAAAAAACCATCAATTTCTCTGTCCATCTCATTTAAAATGTTATTTGTGTCTATCTCATTTAAATATCCAGTAATTACAATGTAAAACACCATAAATTATAGTATCAGTTTTGGTACCATACAGTATGCTTCCAACATAAAGGAGCTTTTTCTGGCACTGGCACACCATCTTTTTCTTTTTCTTTTTTCAGATCAGGCAACCATTTTTTGATGAACATGACAGCACCTGTGATTATATCTCATATACAACCAAATCTGCTCGATCTCGAGAGAATGGTTTGAAAATTCAAAAACAGAGATGGACAGAATCATTATTCATGAGTTTGGTTTTCCCAGAAACAATGGCTTCAGTCATCAAGCCTGCATCATATGCAAACAAAGTACAAGCCCAGATCTCTACATATATATTTCTCTGATACTGTTGGTGAGTCCGAGCCTTTTCTGGAGACATAAAATCCAACGAAAGCTAAACCGCATCTATAGTACTGGACAAGCAATTGAAGCTATAATAATATTCTAACTTTATATTTTCTCTGCATAGTAAAGAAGAATCTTTTGGGGGTGTTTTACTTTGTTTGACCTGTCTTAAAACCTTTCATTTTGTCTGATCTCTGTACAAGTAAAAGAGTCTTTTCTTGGCACTCAACAAACCCAATTCATTCACCAGACTTCTTTCTCTCTGCTTCTGGCATTAATGGGACCTGTACATGGGCCATCGAAACATAAAGCATTGCTTCCCTGAGGAGGAAAAGTGGAGGAGTAGTAGATTGCTAGCAGATAGCATTATGACAAACCTCTTTTTTTTTTTTGCCCCTATATATCTTTATTCCTCCCTGGAGCTACTTCAGCTACGTCACCTTGTTATAAGAATGGATATAAAACCCTACCTGAAAAAGACCCGGGTTGCCGATCAGAAGGGTTCATCTCGATCTTTTATTCATTACGTGGCAGAAGAAATTAACAATCATTTCTTTTTCTTTTGGAAAATAAATTAGATTTTACTTGATTGAATAGAACATTCGTTAAAAAACTTGAGTGAATGTGTTTTAGGCATTTTACTTGATTTGTATAGAACATTCGTTATGATATATGAAGATAAAATTATTTTCATACCAACACAGGGAATTCAATGCATCTTTGACATGAAAAAGATTTTCAACAAACTTTTTGAGACACAACTGTGTCGAGCAAATAGCTTTTTTTGTTTATATATTTATTTTTTTACATATATAAAAATATATTTTTGTTCATACCATGATTTTTTTAATAAAAAAACAGACAAATTATGCATTGATAATTTTTATGTGGTATGTGAAAATAAAGGAATAATTAATTTGTAAAACTTTAATAAAAACATTAATATTGTAATAAAAAATTAAATATTTTATTCTCGTTGAATATTTCATGATTTTTTTAAAATGTGCATATCAAGTTCATATATAATTGTTCATAAAATAATTGTTATCATTACTATTAAAAACCTCTAATCTTATTTGAAATATATGGTATCATCCTATTAATTTTAAAATTTTATCATAGTTATTTTAATTGGAAATGTTTTTTTTCAATATTAAGAGATAATTGAAAAATTAGATATATAAGTTTTAAGATCCTAAAACTCAAATTTTAACTTGTTTTAATCCGAAAACATACAAAAAAATAAATTAAAAATCTAAATAACCCCATTACATGCTTTAATGAGTATAAAAATTCTTAATCAAATCAAATCAAAACAAACTTTCTAAATGTTCATCTATCTTTTCTTATTATGAATAAAGGCTCAAAAACACCTATGTTGAACACTTTCTCTTCAATGAAACTCAAGAATATCAAAATCTATCTTTTTCATGGTTAGAATATGACTAGTAAAAATCTTTTTATATTCTCTTTATTTTTTATGATTTTTTTTTATCTAAATTGTCAAAGAAAGTGAGGAAAATAATGTTTGATGACCGAAATATAAACATAAAAACCATAAGTGAGAAAAATAATAATAAAAAAAAAGTATAGGGCCCAAGTGTACATTTATGTGCTTTAGGAAAGGTAAAAATTGCATTATAGATGAACGGTGCAATCCACTTATCCCAGCATAGTGAATGGTCATTCTCATTTAGTTTTTTTTGTAATTTTTAATTAAATTTAAAAATTAAATTAAATCAATCAATGAGAGAGAGAAAAAAGGATTTCATTAGATATGGTATAAAGCCTGGTAGATTGAATATTTAATACGAAAAGCCGAACTTACAGTCCAAGTAAAGATCTTGACAAGTGAGATAAAATCATCCAAATTGAAAAACTTTGTACTAATCATTATAATTAACCATACTTAAGGATAAAACGAGTACTCTATCGGAATTGTTTGGTATAGCTACTATATAATGTTCTCTGCGAAGTCTAGTTATAAATCTTATATATATGGTTTTTTTCAAATAAAAAAGATTACAATAATTAATTAAATAAATATTATGCTCACCACATTGAGCTAGAAATCCCCCCCCCCCCTCTTTTTTTTTTCTTTCTATTGACTGCCTGTTTTGGTTGCTTGCTTTCACCAAGCTATTGTTTACAGCCAATTAAAAAACAAAATCAATTATTTCAAAGCAGTTGTTAAGTGCTTAAGCTGTTAGATAAGATCACATGATATTATTTTCTAACACACTCTCTCAAGTGAAAGTTCTTTGGGCTTGAAACTTGCACAGGTCAACTTTACCTTGTGCTTAATTTTTATCAAATAAATGAGGATGGTGAGATTCGAACTCGTGACCGCTTGGTCATCAAGTCTTTGATACCATGTCAAAAAACCATCGCAACCCAAAAGTTTAAGCTGTTAGATAAAGTTCCAGAATATGATTTATATTATTATTTGACACTTCTCCCTCTAAAATAATTAATTTGATCTTCTTACTCGTATATAAAAAGCAATGCGAGCTAAGATCTCTTTACTGAATTCCCGTGTGAATGTAAGATGAGTGAGTCTTCTCAAGGCAATTAAACAATTTTTTTTCCCAAATCTAAAAAATACATCGAGGAAATTGAAGAGGAAAAGAAAAGTTGTCAACGTGCATACACATGAATTCTATCCCCTTTCTCTTATGGGGCGTAGGTGTTCTTGTACCTAGTAACTTGTTTTTGGTGGCCGTTTTAACTTTTTTAAAAAGAAAATGAGAAAAATAAAGGGAGGAATGAGAAGTGGTCGGCTGGCAGGCATGGTTGGGAAATGTGCTTCGAGTAAGCTTTTGAGAGGCTTGTAATATAAGCATAGTTTCACTTTTATTTATTTTTTCCAACTTTTTTATATTTTCCTCATGGCGATGCATGGCCTTTCGATGATTCTATTGTAATTTCATACAGGGAGAAAGCCGAGTTACTTTCTTAATGAATATTGTAACTCTCCTTTCCTATATTTCTTTTTCCCTCGTACAGGCATACTTGTAGTGCTGCAACAAAGATATCTGAGACTTCAATCTTCGGATCATAATTATGGCTGATATGCCATACCTTTTCTTCTACTCTTTTCTATCTAAAACCGCAGATGACAAACACATGCCTCTGCTTTTCAAAGGGACGATGCACGAAGTCAAGTCTATAAATTCCTCCAGAATGCAATTAAATTTAGCTCCACAGACATGATTAGTACGTAAAAGTTATAAAAGTTTCAGAAATGAGCCAAAAATCAATGTAACTATCATTTATAATTTGCCCATCTGGTCAAAAGTGAAAAATATTCGAAGTTTATCACGCATCAGACATTTGTTTGCGAGCATAGAATATCGTGGCATCAATTCAAAATCATAAGTTTGTAATGTCCCATAAGTTTCATCGTGGTTGTGAGTACGAAGAAAGGTATTTTTCTCTAAAAGTTGAGAAAACTCTCAGCCTTTTGAGAATTCTAAAATTTGCACCTCCACTTACTTCTTTCTTTTGAGCATTTGTTGAAGCTAAAAACTCCTCAAAATCTTGGGGAGGATAATGCAAATAACGGATTTTTATTGAAATTAATTTTACAAGGTGAACTATAGGTAATTAGATTGGTGACTCACGCTGCGTTGCGAGCCGGATCAAATTTTTTTTAATATTAAAAAAATGCTCAGAAAATAGTAGGGGTTTTTTTAAAAAAAAAAACAAGAAAAATATGAGAGTTAGGTCATTGACTTTGACTAAATCCAATAAACTCGATTAATTTAATAATATAATAAAAAAATAATAGATAAATCAAACAAAAAAATACATCAAGTTAACATGGGTTAATCTATCAAACCCACAACATAGAAATGAAAGAGAGAAAAAATAACGAAACCTAATCTTCAACAAATCCAATATTGAAGGATTGAATTGAAAAAAAAAAACAATTGCAAAAAAAAAACATAAAAAAAGTCTTAAGTCAACATGGGCTACTTTTCAAACTCGTGGCCCAGGTTTTAAAGTCAGAATTACCCCATATAAGGCAAACTTGAAAAAATTATGAAGCCAAATTTGCGATCAATAAAATTATGATCAGAAAAATATTAAGGGATGAAATTGAAAAAAAAAAGTTTTGATAAAAAAGGATTTAAAACAAAACAATTATCAATAAAAAAAGTAAGAACAATATTTGACATAAAAATAAATTGAAATCAAGTTTTGAGGGATGGAAATGAAAAACAAATTCAATTAAGAAAAGAATTCAAAACAAAATAAATAGTAATAAAAAATATGAACTAAATCTGACAGATAAAAAAATTGAAGGACGGTAAAGTTAAAAAAAGATCTAATTTTATAAATTATTTTAAATAAAAAAATAGCAAGCCAAAGAACATGGACCACATTCAAAGAAAAAACAAATTGAAGAGTTGCTTTGAGAATTTAAAAGGTCATGCATGGAAATTAAAGAGAAGAGAGAAAATAAATGAAAAAAAAAATCATCGATGTCAAATTAGAGATGCGTTGACCACACGCTCGCCTGGGCAATGAAGGGTTGCCAAGACTATTCAAATGCCACCACAAAAGACGGCGTTTGGCTATCCGAAGCCTCCTCACACGCTGCTCGAAGAGCACGGAGGCATCCCAAAGGCTGGCTACCTTTTTTATTTATATTATATATTTATTAAAAGATCTACTTGCCCTTAAGTAAACTTGATTATAACTAAAAAAATGATAAAAATACAAAAAAAACAATTGGATGCAAGTTAAATTTTTTTATTTTAAGGGTAATTGAGTCATTTTATTGTGCTTAAAAAAGTAAAAATTCAAAAAAGACCCTAGATTCTACTTTAATAAATTATGTTTTTAATGATAATTTAATTATTTTATTGTGCTTTAAAAAAATTATCTTAAATTAATCTGATAATAACTAATATAATTTAATAAAAAGACTATATCACCCTTATTAGTCTATGCAATATTTTGTCTGGAAGGACAAGACGATAACTTCAATAAATATGTCCAGGATACACTGAATTCATATATATATATAGACACACACCTTGACCTCATCATCACCTCAGACATAGAGAGGCAAGGTGAATTTTTATATA
>Ga0307510_10000648_pt1 | contig 35352 bp, 41 predicted proteins | sample 12_EM_MG_FD_207224 | JGI IMG/M metagenome (GOLD analysis project Ga0307510, IMG submission 207224) | Populus trichocarpa ectomycorrhiza microbial communities from riparian zone in the Pacific Northwest, United States - 12_EM | ecosystem: Host-associated > Plants > Roots > Unclassified | place...
GCGGAGGAAGCACCAAAACCTTTCAAACGATTCAAGTCACGGAATTCGACTATGAAACCCGAACGCAGTCTCATTTGGCAGAAAAGAGAATTAGTGGGGAGTTCTGGCCTCTCTGCCGGAGCATGCCGTCAGCTTGAAAGAAACATCAAGGGCCTCAAGAGAGGGCGAATGTCCGGGTTGGATCGACGCGGCCCGGATGGCCTACGATTGGCAATCTGGTGGTGTCCAACTGGCCCGGGGTTACATACACACCGAGTCGTCAACTCAGCTCGGTTGTCTCGCTCCATCTCTCATGGGCCACACTGCCTGGCTTCAAATGCTTGCGTTAACATCTTGAGAAATGAAAATAATAGTCCTTCACTGCCATATTCAAGCTTCGTCAGCCAGCCGGGTCGCGTCGCAGGATACTTGCTCGCGTGGTGTTACTAATATATGGATGGCGTGCCTCAAAACCAACTGAACCTCAACCTCAAGGCACCCAAGTACATTCCTCTCTCTTACCATCATAAACCAAGGTCCCGCAAACACCAATTCCTTTAACCTGAATATCTTCCTTCCGATCATACGTCGTTCTTCCCCTTGACATCTCATCTATCTCGTTCGCCAGACCAAAATGAACCCGCTCCGTGAGTAATGGTGCCACATTGGCGCCCACCCACCACCAGGCTATCCATTGTCTCATCGCTCTTCTCGCATTCAGTCTTGAAATTCGCAGTCATGGCAGCTAGTACAACCGTCGGCGTGGTCGTGACACCCATGTTGGTCACTGCTGGTCTTGGCGTGGTCGGCTTCAGCGCCGCTGGCCCCGTCGCTGGTAGGTTCCTCTATCAACTCACCAGTGACGCGATGCGAAATATAACCTCTCGGAACAATTAGGCTCGATGGCAGCTGGGATTCAAGCTGGAATCGGCAACGTCGTTGTTGGCAGTCTATTCGCAGGGGTTCAGAGTGTAGCCATGGGCGGAGCAATGGCCGGTACTGTGGCGACCGCTGCGTCGACTGTCGGTGGGGCTGTAGGTATAGCTGCCGCCGCTGGCGCTGCTGCCATCGGCTTTCTTTGAAAGGTGCTGCAGATGGCCCTGTGGGTCCAAAGTTATCCCAGAGAAGGACCGTCTCGTGTGATGGTCATTAGTGAGTCAGTATGATGGAGGTCACTCGAGTTATCCTTCCCTGCCTCTCCTTTACATTTTCCCGCTCTCTTTGTACCAGACCAGCTTTGACCGATGTTGTAACTCTTACCTCTATTCCGTCTACCACCTGAGCGCGGCCTTTCTTCTGTGATGTATTTATAATCAAGTGATTACCTCTGCATTACTGGTCTGAGTCGGAAAGACGGATGCAAACAGAAAGGAGCACGATAAGGTGAACGACTCACTTCTCTGTCTCTTGCATCTCAGATCCTCTGTATGGCCATCAACGCCGTCAAAAATTCGCCACTTAGCTTCGGAGAAATTACCCCAACAGTTATCTAAGTCTGGTTACTTATGAATACAATGTACAGCGTAACCTCCATGAATTCCAAAAAGGCTGGTAAGCCTGCAGCGATGCCGCGTGAGAAGAAGAAACCGCCTTGAACACGGCACTTGCCGGTGAGCTTCAAGTTGCCTTTGGCGACATGTGGACCCCACGAGGTAGTTCCCTGCACTTTTCCGAGTCTCTCCTGCCGATCCTGAATCAAGTTCTCAAGTCTTTGATCTCTCTCACTCGTCCGAATAACCTCCTCGCATCTTCCAAGTGCTCCTCGCCCTTCCCACTGTCATCTCTCCTCTATTTCCAATGGTTTGTGAGTAATTGCTTGGTGCCACATAGGCGCCGCCGTACGCGTGATCTATAATCTATTGCACCTAGGGCGACGTGTTGCCATCGGCGCCACTGCTGGCGTACTCTTGACACCCGTCGTTGCACCTGCTGTACTGGGTGTAGTTGGCCTCAGCGCTGCCGGGCCCGTAGCTGGTATGTCCCCCCCACCGCCGACCTACATGTGATGCCGCATCCAAACTTCGACCTTGTAGGCTCGATTGCAGCCGGGATACAGGCTGGTATCGGTAACGTCGTGGCTGGAAGTGCGTTTGCAACGGCCCAGAGCGTAGCCATGGGCGGTGCAATCCCCAACATCGTCACGGCAGCTGGCGCATGTATGGGAGCTGCAGCCGGAGCGGCTTGTCCGAGTCGAATGCGGATGGCCGCGGCGCGACAACGGTGGCGGGCCCGAGGTACGGGTTCTGCCAGCCAATGGGGGAATGGCAAAGAGTAGTGCAGGTTCAGCTGCGCTTGACGCTTCTGGATGGTACTGGAATTGTGATGACGAGGCCCAACTGTTGCCCCAAGTGTGAGGTGATCCAAAGACGATATCTCGCCATCTTCGACATACGTGTGCCATCGTTATCCACCTCCAAGTGAAGAAGGCCCGGGTGGTATGATTGGAGAAATCATCCTTGTAGAAATCAAATATTTCTAGGAGAGCGCCATCGGAGAGAATGTCAATTGCTATCTGACCTATGCAGGGTCTGCAAGCGGTTGTAGCGGACGCTCCAGGAACCACCCACTGGAACTCTCTCCCTGGCGAAGCACGGAATGCTCAGGTTCATCACAGATCCCTGAGACGCGTCATGCCCCAGATTCAATGTCTCGGTGGTGCTAGACAAGGTGCTAGAAATACACGCTAGTTAGTTATTCCAGAAATGGGGGCCTGTCAGGTAATCTGAACGTACTTTGAGTTGTGAGAGCCCATTGGTGAGTATATCGTGTCAGGTGGTGCGATAGCAAGGCGCGTGGGAATGCCAGCACCTCGTCTTTCCTTTTTTTTTTTTTGAATTGGAAATCTACAGTCCACAGTAGTACCACAAGACTTATACATAATGACTACGCACTACGTATTGTGTATATATATGGGGGTCAGTATATGGGGTCCGTGAGAGGGGTACATAGGTAGGTAAGTTAGGCTGGTAAATTTGATAGACGCGACAACTATGCTATGAATGTCGGGCTACTAAGAAAGTCAAGGGGGGTCTGGGCGCGGAGGGAGGGGTCAGACGAGCGCTTGGGAAAGGTGGAGGAACTCGCAAAGTCGGCGGTCTCCTGTTTCGGTGCCAAAAATGGTGGGAAGGTGTCGGATCGTGTTGTGGAGTGAAGGGGGCAGTCCAGGAGGATGTGTCTGACTGTATAGGACCCGTCAGCGTCCACCGGTAAAGCTGCATGAGCAAGTTGTGTTGTCGTCTGCTGAGGGTCGGAACTTGATGGGGCACTTCCCGTCAAAACAGTGACGAGTGGTGATCTGGATGGCTGCCAATTGGAGGCGGCGGCTGCGAGCAGGGAGGACTCCTTGGGTGAAAGAGGGGGGTTGTTACCGTCGGGTAGTTGGCAAGATCTCCAGGCTTGTGAGGGGGTAGAGCAGCGGAGTTCGGGGTAATCACTGCGCCAGTCGTCGTATGCGGTTTGTTTCGGGGTTCGGCGAGCGGATGTGGAGGCAAGGGTGAACGACATTTCCCGAGCACAAGCTTGGGCCGTAAAGCAAGGCCTCTTTGGAGCATGGGGAAGATGTTCACTTCACTTTTCGATTGGCACGGAGTATGGATCCTTCGGGCATGGGCTGCCAAACATGGAAGAGCACCAGGATATCAGAAAATGTATCGCCCAACGCAATGGCCTGCGTAGCAACTGATGAACCCATCCCAGATCAACTCTCCGCTACACACTCGCTACACTCGTTGTGGTGGCAAACAGCGAGGCGATGGGCAACGGGCAACGGCAGTGTCACGTGACATGAGCGCGTGAAAAGAAACCCCGTTATTACCGTCACGGCGCGGCGCTTGAGCTCCCCTGCGCGCCAGTTAACTTACGACTCCTGCAATGCAAAGCAATTCCCTTTCCTGCCACCCGAACCAAGCTGCCAAGTCTCTGGTCTCCTTCACCATCCTCCGAGTGCTTAACGTTCCCCTGTCGTCTTGCTTGTGCTTTCAGATGGTTTGTAAGTAAACTACATGGTGCCACATTGGCGCCGGCCTCCCTGTAATTCCATTGCACCTAGGACGACGTCCGGCCATTGGCGCCTCTGCCAGCACCCCAGAGAAGCGTCAGATACTAACCCACGTGGTGCCACACGGAAGGTACACCTTGCTTCAACCTCGAGGCGTTACTCTCCCCTCAACCACCAACTCCAGCTCACTCTCGCACCCATTTCCCATCCCCTACCCCTCTTCAAGCACTTCGCATCGATCCTATTCATAACCTATCCCTTGCGTCCCAATCATGCTGGACTCAGGATGTGAGCTGGTCCGATCAACCCGATTCGAAATGTGTTTGTGCTAAAGGCCTCGTGGCGCTTAGACATGCTCCCTCTGATCGTGGGCATCGGCGTCGCAGTCGTTGTTGCCATCTTGCTACCTATCGTCTTCCCCGCACTCCTAGGCATAATTGGCTTTGGTGCTTTGGGCCCCATCGCCGGTAAGTCTACTCGTCATCCCACCCACGACATAATAACCGAACACCTTCCATGAACTGAATGGAACACTTCATTAGGGTCCTTCGCAGCGGCAATACAAGCTATAATCGGGAATGTTGCAGTTGGGAGCTTGTTCGCAACACTCCAAAGCATTGCCATGGGTGGGCTCGTGGCTATTCCGGTCCTTATACATCTCGCCTGCGTGGCTATCGCTGGCGGATTGTCGGCGGCCGTGATTTTTTTTAGATCTGAGATTTTGTCCCTGTGCAAGGAAGCTGCCTCTGCCATTGGTGCCTATATAGGTGATATCGCAGACAAGGCATCAGAGGCTGTGGCCTCCTTTGGACCCGGCCTTATTGCCATGGGCAAAGCTGCTGCAGCTGCCATCATTGAGGCTATACGTTCCATTTTCAAAATGTCTGCCAAAGATTTGTAGGAGCCAATACTACTGTAGTAAATGTCCAAACCCTCGCTGTTTTCTTAACAATGGCAATTAAATTCTGGTAAAATTGTAACTTGGATCATGATGTGGTTGTCAGATTATTTGGCATTAATGTTGCTGCCGTCAGTCTGAGAGAACTCCTAGTTTGCTTTAAGGCACTGCGGAAGTAACAAAATCCTTCATAAGTTCCAAGTAGAAACCAGAACGTGCCACTATATGGCAGAATCTTTCTGCAACGTGCCTCATCACTTCGAATTCTCGGGCAGTATGCGACTCTGAGATGGTCTTCCCTCTTCACCGCACAAGTGTCCTCACAGTCAGACTACCGTGGACATTGCGGCTACATCCCCCATACGTAATGGCCGACACCATGGAGAGTCGAGAGAACCCCCAGTTTGCACAAAAAAAAGATTGCAACACAGGTGAGCCTGAGGATAATATGCAAGGTGGCCGCGTCGCGTGCTCCAATGGAAAATCGACATCACGGCACTTGACTAACTTGACAGGAAGGGTATTATGCGCACAGGTGAAATACCAAGCTACCTGCTAGTACCGGCATGTGAGCGGATGCCATGACGTGGCACCCGAGTGCAAGTACGAATGGAGTGCATACACACAGCAAGTAATCAGTGAAGGACGTCTTCGAGACTAGAAAGCTAACATGTTATACGATACTATGTAGCCCTTCTGATTTTCCATATGACATAACCTGATCCAAGCTACAAGGGCATCAGCGACTGAAGTGAGAATGTCATATATATGACCTATATAAGGTTCTGGTCATCATTAATTCATGACTCGGATAATATCTGAGTCTCTCAGACTTACAAAATCTTGGATTACCATGACCATAATCCCAGTTCGATACGCAAGTATAACCGCAAAGAAGCTTGGAAGGATACATCAGTTGAAAAGAATACACGGAAAAGGGATCGATCATGCTCTTTTCGGGGAGGTGAAGCTCAGTCCGGTAGGACTCACCGATGGCAGCGAAAATCCTTGCCCTAGCTGCCTCATCCCCCTAGGCTGGCCAATAAAATTCTGACTTGCTTTACCATCTTTCGACCGCTTCTTGGCGGAGGCTTCTTGGAAAGTGGCGAACAGCAGTTCTGCACGTCTCGGTGTGGACGTAATAGTTGGCCAACATCGCTATAAGGCAATATACTGTGCGGTTTGAACGACGCCGCGCCATTGGGTTCAAAATGGTGATACTGGAGAAGAGGTTGGGGGTACTACGTATATTCCCGGTGATGCGCAAGGCTGAGATGAAGCCTCACCTTGACGAGTGGGAACCAACCAAAATCACAAACCGACCATCAAATACCACGTGACGGTGACGTGAGAAGCTACATCACTTGAGCACGAGCTTGACCAATAAAAATAAAGCCTTTTCCCACTCCATTTTCACACTTGCAGGCGGTATTTGGACCTACGTGCATCCAGTGAATTACAAGTGAGTATAGAAGAGCACTAGCAATTTTGCCAGTGGGACACTAGACAAGGGCATGGATTGATGGTCCATCCGGTCGAGTTAGTCGAATTGCCATAACTTTGGAGGAACAAAGGGTGATCAGGTATCCCCAATTCCCCATCTTCTGAAAGTTCAGTACTTTTCAGTACTGACTGACCACTGACAAGGATAATCGACGAAAAAAGCCCACCAAGGTCAATCGCTTGCGTAGCAACTAATGAACTCGTCACAGGTCAACACTCCGTTACGCTCGTGGTAGTGGCAAGCACACAAATGTGACACGATGTGGTCTAGCATGTTTATGGCCTTCGCACGGTCAAGATCCGGACAGTGACGGTTGAATTACAGAAACCAAGCTGCCATACTCACTGTATCTGATCATACGGGGCTGGCTGAGTGCAGACTACTGGTGGGCCAGCCTTTGCATGGCCGTCTCCAGGGGTGTCACAAATTCCATGTAGGATTATTATGGATGGTAGAGAGCTATTCAATATAAAGTCTCTCACTTGCGCTCCGATGGGACAAAGGACTAGGGTACTAGTGAGAAGTTGGACTAGACCGTGACATCACACCGACGGGTTCTCTTGTGCCGCCCAGTTCCCGATGATCTTCACCAACGTAGACTCGAGTCGAGTCGGGAGTTGCCCTTTTACTTGGATGTAGAATGTCCCCGGATGGCTTCTCTGTATTTTTGGCTTGCTTCCGCTCCTCTTTTCCTCGTGGACATCTACTCGATCTTGCCACATTGGGGAAATGAAAGGCCTTTCGTGGACATGATGCTTGTGTTTACCCTCGAGCGTGGGATATGAAAAGAAGTAGAGGCCACTCCTGGGCCCCTCAAGTGCCTTCCTCTCTCTTCCCACCGTGGACCAAGCCCTCCTCAAATCCTTCATCGGTGGTTCCTTTAGCCTGAATATATTCTTCGCCATCCTACGTCGCTTCCGCTCGCCCTCCAAATCAAAATGAATCCAACTCGTGAGTAACGGAGCTACGCTGGGCACCGGCGCCCACCCACTAGCAGCTCAAATAATCCGTCTCAATGCTTTTCTTTTTCCTCACTTAGTCTTGAGATCCGTGGTGATGGTGGCTAGCGCAACGGCCGGCGCGGTCTTGTCCCCCATTTTGGTCACTGCTGGTCTTGGCGCGATAGGCTTTGGTGCTGCCGGCCCCATCGCCGGTAAGTTCCTCTCGTCGAGCTACCAGTACTAGTATTGTGACATCCAGCCCATCGGGACAACTAGGCTCGATGGCTGCCGGGATACAAGCTGGCATCGGCAACGTCGTCGCTGGGAGTCTGTTCTCTGCTGCCCAGAGCATAGCCATGGGCGGCGTGTTGGCCAGCGTTGTCACGGCCGTTGCATCAACTGTTGGCGCGATTGTGGGTGCAGGTCTAAGTGCCACCGCCGGCATCCGCTGAAGTGGGTCCGAAATTTCAATATGGTCACAGAAGGGCTATGTTCTCCGTGATCGCTATCATCGTAGTGGACCAGCGAATAACGGAGATTGCCCAAGTTGTCATTTCCCGACTCTTCGCATTTTCTTCCTCCCTTCTCCGTACCATACTAAGTAGGTAACCGATGTGAAAATTGAATTGAATCCAACTCTGACGTCGACAATTCGTCTCTGGTCCAGCGTGACGATTCGGATTTTGTGGAGCGCTGTGGATGTGGGGCCGATCGATGTAGCTTAGTGCTGGTCAGAAATCGCGCCGCATTTGACAACTTTAGGTCCGATAGAGACTTTGGCCAACCTACGGCACTAACTATCGTAGTTGGAAAAAGGAAGACTGCGCATGGACCTCCTTCCTTTCCGACATGTTTCAACAACATTCCTCTCTTTGGGACCACCTCTCTCCCGTTCCGTTTTCTTCTGCGCTGCTTCACGTCATGCGGCGCCGATCTCTTTCCACTGCCCAACGTTGCCTTAATCTTTTTCTTTACGGAACATACCCGATCCAGCAGAAAACCTCTTTTTCTCCGATATCTGTTTCATGGTGGCGGCGTCTGTTCTTCTCTTGACATCGGGGTGAAGGATTCGTATCCCGACAGACCGATGCTCTGTTTCGGACAGCCCTAAGGGGGAGCAGCTATAACACATAATCGGATCTGGGGCCTTCGTATCGTCCTTTTATACTCATAGTATTTGTAGCATCGAACTGTACCACTACAGTAGAGTATCCCTCTCGGAGCTAAGTTTATCACGCTTTGAAATTGTCTGCTCGTCTCTTTCGTACACGTAATTGGTGTCGAGCGCAGTTTGGCAAACACGCCTATCTCCGGGGCGCTTAGTCGTACAGCACCGTAAATAAGTTACACCATTCTCGTTTTCTGCGGTCATCGTCACCAGGCGAACAACAAAGATTCACACCGTCTCACTGAGCGCTCACATCACACTGCGGCGATACAATGAGATTCGCACTTGCACACCGATATAAAGCATCAACTCAACGCAGGGCTTCATATCCTTGCACTGGTTCAACCTCCCAGTTCTAAACGCACACGGAGATTTGCACGACAGCAATGTTCCATCCTGCGCGTCATACACGGTTGAACATCACTCAACCCCTGACCCCGTTACGGTTACGGGCTCTGCATCGGACGCTCACGGACATCACCCAGGCACAGCCTCTCGCATAGCACGCGCTATCATAGGCGCGATGGCAGGCACGGCAGTGGTAGGCATGATTGTAGGAGCGATCGTAGCGCCCATAGCGGCGCCAGCCCTTCTTGCCCTTGTGGGCTTTGGGTCAGCAGGGCCCATCGCAGGTAAGTTCACTTTTGCTATGTGCTGCGCGGAGCGCTGAATCGTGATACTATCTGTCCCATTTCACCCACAAGGGAGCATTGCCGCAGGAATTCAGTCGATGATTGAGAATGTGGCGGCGGGAAGCGTTTTTGCAGCGGTCCAGAGCGTTGCGATGGGGGGAGCTACCACGGCGGCGATCACCGCTGGCGCTGCTATTGGCGCTACTGTGACACCCGCTCTTAAGGCAGCCTCCAAGAAAAAGTGAACGATGACTTTGTCTAGTCACTCTTCCTGTCACCGCGTCGCTGTTGCGTTATAGCTAGTAGGTGCTGTATGGGTACCAGTACTGTGACTGGAACGACAAAGCGAGCCATTTACAGGTGAAGAAAGGCTGGGACGAAACGTTTTTGTATTTGGTGATGTTATCTTCTTAATTGCGCCAGAGGTTTGGGCCTTGGGCCTTGAGAGGAGGATCCGCTATAAGCCTTTTTCCGGAAACGGGGGAACAACGCGGTATCACCACTAGGACTGTACTACTTGTGACTGGTGAACTGGATCGTCGGAATCGAACAGACCATGCCGTTAAAGATTTAACAAGATGCATGTGACGTCAAGTGTGACGTGCATTAGTTGACACACGACGAGCAGGGACCGCCGTGAGGATGGACGAGAATGGAGATTTCTCCAGGATGTAACGTAGCGACGCAGAAATAGCAGAAGCTGTGACCCTGAGGCTGAGACGTCAGGTCACATGAAGAATATCTTTTCCTCTAGCTAGAGGGGAAAAGAACGACCAAGATCGTAAGCCAGATTTGAAAGTTCGAGAGCCATGGGACGTCATTTAGAGCGATGTACCACAAAACATGATCTCATAGGTCTCAAAGCCTTTCTGAGAAAGATTTAATCTGAAATCTGAGTGACATCAGACGTTGTCTCTCCTCGATGACGCAGCGAATGTGGTTCTGATATTATGTAATGGTGGGGCCTAGTTGTGCCACGTGGCTCACATTTTCTTTTCACTCTCACTGTGCTGCAATCCGTACTGCGCGTGAAATCGCTCTTTTCACGCGGAGCGCCCGCATTCCTCAGGGAAATATATATACACCTTGATTTTTTTTTTCAGACAAGACATGGACAGCTTTTGAATTTTGTTGCCGCTTTTTTCACGTCGCAGCTAGACCGGGTTCCATGAACCGGAACCGGGAACGGGTCGAGCTTGCCGAGGCGGCTGCACCAGGTTACAGACATCAAACTAGCTCGTTTACGTCCCACTTCCGGCGCTTTTTTGGAGCCCCACCTGTAGATGCTGTGCCATGCCATCTTGCGGGTTATCAGCGTCCTTTTCACGTCTTGTCCCTCCGGGGCAGGTGTTTTGCGCCACTCCCTTTTTTCGTTATGGCATAATCGGGCATTCCCAACGATGGCGTGCTCCACCACCGTCCCATTACAGAAAAGGTTCTTAAGAAAGGCCATCCTCTTGGTCGAGGGCCGAGGCCGCTCCACCAGATACTTAAGTTTGCGGAACAATCGAGGGCGTGCGGCACTATAAGAGCCCGTCGTGCATCCTGTCACTCGCTGTCGAGCAACATCGCTTCAATGCAACCCATCGAACAGTCCCACAACACCACCACAACGACCCTCTTACCTACACTCGCCCAAGCTCACTTCGACGAGCTCACTGCGAATGTCCGTGGGGAGGTCTACCGCCGTGGCGATCGCCAGTATGTCGCCGCCGCAAAGTTTTGGTCTCCTAACAGTCGTTCCTAATATTTCCTTTGTCCCCGCCCAGTTTTCAAGAGCACACACGCCTGTTTAATGGAAACGTTCTGAGCACTTCAAGGGCCGTCGTACTTCCCCTTGATGCACACGACGTATCACAGTACGCGGCCTTGTTGCCTTGCGCCCTTATTCCCGCCCACATTCTTGCAGGATAATTATATTCTGTAACAAACACGGACTGTTGCCGTCCGTCAAGGCTGGTGGGTATGGTACAGGGGGTTGGGCGATCAACGGCGACATCGTCATCGACCTCTCCAGGATACAAGATATCGACATCGAACCGCCCCAGCAAGAAGGAGATGGGTACACCAGCCTGCGTGACATCGCCCTGTCCATCAGCAAGGGTAAAACTCGAGTCGGCGAACCCGTAGCCGACCCATCTGGTCCTGCCGCACTGAAGCGTCATCCTGAAGGCGAGAGCCACGAGGCCAAGTCGGAGCAAACCGCGCCAAGGCCCAACGACTTGCCGACCGCGTGGTTGTACAGCACCGCATCCGCCGCCGTCGCAAGCTTTTTGCATGGGACCCCGCTTCCGCCCGATGAGTTTGGCGAAGAACCCCGTCGTCTTCCGATTAGCCGCCGGGGTGTTGGCCTCGACGGCAGCGCGGTTACCGTCGCCACCCTCCCTCCCGTGGGTGGGTCGCTCACGTCGCTCCCCGATGATTCTTCCTCTAGCATCGCCACGCGTTCGGGCAGTGGCAGCGGGACCAGCCCGCCTTTCTCCGTTTCGGGGACCCCTTGGTCAACCCTCGCTACGACTCCTGTGTCATCGAGCCCGTCGAACTTGGACTCCGCCATGTCTGCGGCACCCCACGGCTCACCGTTCTCATTCACCGAACCCTTCGAGACCGGCCCCTCGCGCCCCGACCCATTCGCGTATATGGACAACGCGGAGCCGCCCGTGTTCGGAGTTTCTCCACCCACGCCGCTCGCGTCAAGCACGACCTCGTGGGGCGCCGACGCGGCGTTGTTGGCGCATCCGCTTTTTTCTGGAGACGTGCCATCGCATCTGACGAGGCCCGTGCCGCCATATACGCATGCCTACGTCTCCTTCGGCGCCGGCGCAAGGCAGAAGGATGTCGACCTATTCACAGCTAACCACCCCCTGGACGACGGCGTTGTGCCATATCACATCCCATTGTGCGTGTATCTTCTCTGACGTGCTCCGGTCTTTGTCTTGTGCCGTCTGATTCCTTTTTTCCCCTCCTTCTTTCCTTCTGCCGCGGATTGGTGGTTGTGACAGTTCGGCTCACCCGGTCGGCACTTCTGTGATGGTACTTGGTGGCTTTGGATTTTTGAGCAGGTTGCATGGCCTGAGTATTGATAATTTGGTAGAGGCAGAGGTAGTCCTGGCGGACGGGTCAATCGTCATTGTGAACGAGAAGGAGCATCCAGGTACGTTTTGTCGCCCGGTCCTCCGCCGTACGTACTCTACAACAAGGAAAGTCTAGATCTCTGGTGGGGTTTGCGCGGCGCTGGCCCGGCACTCTGCGTCGCAACCCGTTTCAAAGCGCGCGCGTATCCTGTGCCCATCGTCTTTGCCGGGAACCTGATCTAGTACGTCTCCCTCCCCGCCATTCGTCTCTGAGATTTCGGACTTTTGACGGCATCCCCCGTGAGAAGCCGCTTCCACCGCGCAACGGCGCCCTCCCTTCTGCGGCACTTCCGTGATTGCGTGAAGGGCGCACCGCGGGAGCTTTACGCAAACGTGCTTCTTACTGCCGGCCCCGCGGACAAGGACTCGCTGGTCGTGATCCAGATTTGTTACGTCGGGCCGAAGGAACAGGGTCTGGAATACCTCCAGGCCCTCAGCTCGTGGACGGGCGAGAGCTGCCTGTTCAACGAGGTGCACGAGAAGACCTTCCTGAGCCAGCAGGACAGCGTCGCGCAGGTTCTCCGCGGCAGGCGGGGAAACCAGTGGTACATCCGCTCCGCGCTTATCACGTCCCTACCGGACGACCTGATCAACAAGACCGTGCTTGACTTTGCGGACACGCCGGTCGGGTGCAGTAAGTCTGGCATCCTTCTCGCCCTTTCGTCTTCTTTTCACAGAAGCATGGTGCTGATGTGCGAGTTCTATGTGTCAGCGTGGCTCTTTGAACTCGCAGGCGGGGCCATCGCCGATTTTGAAGGGACGTGCGTTCCCAAGTCGCGGCGTGAGGCCGCATTCACGATCGCGGCTCTCCACCAGTGGGAAATGGGCGTCGACGACCCACGCTGCGTCTCCAGTGCCGAAGATGTAAGGGAATGTTCTCCCCTTCTTGCGTATCCCGCTGACCACGACTCATTGTTTCCCTGCCCTTTCCCAATAAACCAGTGGCTTCGAGAGACGATGAAGCCAGTGGCATGTGGTGGCGCATTTCCTTCGGTAAGCTTTCTCCCCATGGTATAAACGAAAAGTGTTTTCATGTGCAGTGGTGTAATTCGCAGTTCCTTGGACGACACGAGGCCCCCACGCGGGTGGCCGCCTCCTTCGGCGAGAACTGGGAGCGCCTCGTCGCGGTCAAGAAAAAGTACGACCCGACGGGTCTGTTCAGGAATACGTTCTGGCCTCTCGACAAGGATGGCCGTGAGATGGATCCGAGCGAGCATGAGCCGCCGGAGCCAGAAATGCCAATTGGGAACTCTGCGTCATGAATTTGTAAAGACAATGGACTAAAGCCTTTGTGTTATTTGTGCATGTTGTATTTCGGGCACTTGTGATACGTTGTGATGGGTATGAGATTTTTAACGGGACATACATGAGCGTCATTGCCTTCGGTTGCGAAGCCAGATAATGTCTGTGTTGTGGCTATGACGGCTGCGGAGTAATTTTTTTTTTTGCATGATTCGTTTTAGGGCTGCAAGTAGTCGCCTTGATCATCCCCGAATTCGCCCAGCAGTTGGAGCCTCTGCAATTGCGGGTTGATATGATGTTGGAACTTGACGCTGTACGAATAGGCTTGTAAGTTAGAACCGTGGATACGAAGCTGGTGGTCAGACAGACTCGGACAGTCAGGTACAGCTGAGTGGAGCACGAATGTTAAGGGACGTCTTGGCGAATGTCAAATGAGCGCCACACACGGTCCTCCGCCGTGACGTCGAGTGTCCAAGGACGAAAAATCAGAGAAGTGAGAGACCTGTACTAGTACCATTCATTCATAGCGCTGGGGGGTGCAAGTGCCAGTGGGTGGTTCATGTGGGTTGCCGCACTGTTGCCGCTTGTGCACCCATAAATAATCTTCCCCACATGCCTGGATCTAGACTCGGAGGAAACGTGCCAGGGGTAACTTTACTCGGGTTTCAGGGGGCCCATCTCCGACGGCCCTGACTTGTCGACTTTTGGAGTTTGTGCCTCGCTCGCTTGCTGGACTGTATAGTTTAGCGGCACCGCACCTCGATCTCCGGCAAGTTGGGAGGCGGCTGTAAGGAGGTGGTCATTCTCGTACTGTACAGTAGTGGAAGTCTTTTCCTTCGGCACAAACGTTTTTCCAAGAAACGCTCATAGTGTGTTGTATATTGCCCAGCATAGGCACAAGAAGGATGCCAATTGTAACCAACGCACCATGATCTTGGGTGGTGGTCCCTATCTGATGGACTGGGAAAGTATTCAAATCAACACAACACTGTATTATGTTGCGTGATTCCCTGGAAACCATCGATTAGAAGGTACTGGACGTACAATTTTAAATACAATAGAACTCGGGTGATTTTGTACTACCTTTGTAACGGTATGCCTTCACAGCTGAGGGCGGCGGGGGTGGTGGTGGGGAGTAGTCCACTGTAACTGACAACGCCGGGCAGAGGAAGTTGAATAACTGTCATAGGTCGCCACGAGATGTGATGTAGGCGCTCGAGCAGCGTTTACTGTAATGAGATTTTCGTGAACCCGGGTCCCAATAATTAGAAAAGAAAAACTAAAGCCAGACGAAGTGATTCAGAACCGAACTACAGTAACTCACCACATGTTCGAGCTAAAAAAAAAAAAAAAGACTTTCCGGGGCTTCTCTAAAAGGCGTTCCTCTATTTCTCACCTCCCTTTGGTTGTAGGTGAATGGGTCTGATTGGGGCAGCCCATGTCCATACCATTCCGGTCATGAAAAGGAAAAGAGAAAGAAAACGGATTGTTTTTTAAAATCGAAATAGTAGCAACTTTTTGGATAAGACAGGCTGTACAGTGTAGATACGGTGTATATGCCTTTTTGCCGGAGAAAGGACAAGTATACAGTGTAACCAAAGAAATGGATCGAAGAACACACCTTTTTTTCGGGGGTTATGTGGGTACACGTTGACGAGATACTGTACCTCGGGAAATTTCCGCCTTGAGTGGTAAGGAACAGGTGGGAGTTTTCAACGTCTTGAATTGGCCACGGTGCCTAGCATAGCCGTTACACCTACAAAAAAAGGGAGGACGGCTACAAAACATATTGAGTGATGATGTACCCCAACTTCTAGACCAGTAGACGAGATAACGGAGATAGATCCGCATCCATGGAAAACGAGCTGAGAGAGTGAAGGGAGTATTGTCGGCATTCCACAGGGAGGAAAGCCGACAGAGTAAAAAAAAACCCCAAAGGAGCGCACACGGTTTGCAAGAAAAGCACACAGAATGCAAGAACGTAAGGTGGTGTCCATTGTCAATCCACGGGGAACATGAAGCTCGCGAGCAGCCATCCCAACTCGCCATGCATGTCGCGCGCGAGAAGCAAGCAGTCTGCGCTCGCGTCCACGACCAATGGTAAGTCTTTGTGTTGCGACGGGTGACCCGCCTCCTTAAGAACGTCATATATGTCGTCGAGGAAGAGCTTGAAGAACGGGATGCCATAGTATTCCACGTCCTCGGGCGGATCGCACTCGTGTACCACGCGACACGTGTACAATGCTGGCGCGCGGTACCACCGCGCGCTCACCGTCAGCTGTGGCATGGATGGCACCACTGGCTGGTACCGGTGTCTGGCGTAAGATGGCGGATGGTGGTGAGCGTCCGACGGACGTACACGCCGCGGGTCCGCGTTGCACCATGTTACAGTGAGGAGAAGTGAGCTGCTAGGCGTCTGCTTGCCGTCCGTTGCGCCACCGCGCGCGCTTTGCACCTCGTCACGATCCCTGTCCTTCTCCAGTCCGTCGCGCCTAAACGAATCCGCTAGCTTACCCTGTGATGAAGACTGGTGCAGGGACATGGGCATACTCGACCGCCGCGCCATCGCGCGACGTGGTGGTGACTCTGGCGCATCAACGTAGTGCCCGTGTCCGGACGACGACTTGGCGGAGCGTATCGAGTGCAGGCTCTCTGTCGATGGTTGACGTCCAAGTCGTTGTGGAGTGGCACTCGACGTGAAGCTGCGTTTCCTGCGTGCGGGGGCTGCAGAGTCCACCACCGATGGCGTATCTGACGGTGCCGAGCGCACTGTTTCAAGCGATCCCGCGCCTATCCGCGTTGCTGTCGGCGACAGCAGTGACGTAGACGCACCCGCACGAGCCTGCTTTAAGCGCGGCGTCGGCCTTTCTAGATGAATGATGTTGAGCGTTTGGAGGTCCGTCGCCGCTTCATCCCATCGCGCTCGCCACACGCGCTCCGTCTCCTCGCTTCCTGCATTCATTTCTCCCTCCACACGTAATGCATCCCACAAATCACTCCAACGCATCCGAATGTCCCGCCATAGCCGTGCCTGCCACCTCACCAGCTGACCTACGCATAACGACACACCCCTGTGAAGGAGACCAACGTAGGCAGGAAGCTCATTGCAAAGCTGCGCCCGTAGCGCAACGTATGCAAGCGAAGCATCATTGAGCGCAGGCGGTGGGCGGCCCTTGGCAGGATTGTGCTGTAACAGGGAGTAATGATACGGTTCGAGGGCATGAAGCATTTCGAGGAGCAAGGTAGGGCGTTTGATGGTGTCGTGAAGAATGCGAAGCTGTGGCAAGAGCTGGTCTTGGACAAGAATTTCGAGGTCAATGCAGAGCGCTGGGAGTTGTTTGTCGACAACGACCAAAAAAGCGTCGAATGTTTCCGAGGTGACGTCAGGACCGAGGCCGATCACACGACCGAAGCCCTCGGCCCACACGCGTAACACAGACATGAGGGTCTGCACGAACTTGACCCACTCCAGTGTCTCCTTTGCAAATTTCTGAATGAACTCGTCCGCAAGAGAAATCTGCCGTCCCATCCGCGCGACCCGTTCATTTTCTTCGCTGTCCGTCCGAGATATACTTCTAGGAGTGGGAGTGGTGACACCAGTACGCACCCGCCCGACGATTCCGAGACCCTTCTTTTTGAGTAATTCAGCGGGCTTTCCGGCAGCGAGAGCTTCTTTGACAATCTCACGTCGCCGTTGTCCCTCGTTGATGGCATGCGAGACGGCCTCTACCATAGACTTGGCATGGCGAAGGTTCTCCTTGTCACCGTGGGAATCTGGCGTGGCTTCGACGATGGCGTGTAACAGAAGTGCATACTTGAGTAAGTGTTGCACCGGTTTGATGAGCAACGATGGAAGGTCCCAGGCGTGCGAAACCTGCAGGGCAGGGGTGCGTGTTGTGGCATGATACGCGGCAAGCGCAGGGGTTTGGGGAAGCGAATTAAGATGTGTTAGCGAGGCTGGGTGACGGGTGATATAATGCATATATGGTTGTTCCATACGAGGAATCTTTGAATAGTTAGCCGACCGAAGAGTAGCGTCATAATAGAACGTCAGCGCACCATCTCGATGAAGAGAGCCCCAACCCTGTCTTCACCCTCCCCGCTTGAGAGGACATTGCCGAGTGCGATCTCAAGGCGAGTAACGAAGTCGTCAGCGAACTCAGCTAGCTCGGGGACGTTAATGAAAATGATCCGGGCGTCGTCGTGCGACATTGGAGGCCCAAGTAACGTGGCAGATGAGCCGGAAGCATTAGAGAGCGTATGGATGGATGGGGAGGATGATTCGGGGGGAGTTGGGTTTGGAAGTTCATTACCTAAGAGAGTTGTGTGTGAGAAGAAATGTTCAGTGAAGGAAATAAGAAAATAAGACACGCACCGAGGGCGACGGGGAGGTGAACGTCGCGAATGAGGGCGAGGTAGGAGGCATAGGCGCGCTCGGACTCGATGAGCTCGAGGAGAGCGTGGGTTCGCTTGGGGAGTGCTGAGATGATCTTTTTCGTCGCAGGTAGGGTGAGAGTGGGGGGGAGTGTGTCTGTTGGGTCGCGGAGGGAGCTGTCGAGAGTCCTGTAATCCATGGAGTTTGGTGATGAGGAGGACAAAGGGGTGATTGGGACAGGTTTGCCAGGAGACGGGGTTCGGGGCATGGAGAGGAAGGGAGGAGCTCTTTGCTTGTCGTTGAGAAACGGACTGTCGATGATAAGGGTGTCGACGTGGTTGTCAATTGAGAAGGATGTGGTGTTGGTACGCAAAATTGGACGAGGCGTATCTTGTGTGGTGTGGCGGGCATCCTTTGTTGGGACTTGGAGGACTAGGGAGCGAGCTGGTGGGCGAAGTGGGGCACGGGGAGGGAGAGATGGCTTTTCGGAAGAGGATTGAAGTAGGATGTGTGGCTCGAGGAGAGTATGGGTTCGCTTGGAGAGTTCTGTTGAGATGTCTTTTGCAGGCAGGGTGGGAGTGGGGGGGAGTGAGTCTGTTCGACCTCGGAGGGAGGGGCTGTCAAGAGTGCTGTCAAGAGTGCTGCCACTGTAACGAGTGCTGCCGTCAATGGAGCTTAGTGATGGGGGGAATAAAGGGATAAACGGGAGAGGTTTGTCAGGAGACGGGGCTCGGGGCATGGAGAGGAAGGAAGTAGCTCTGATCTCGTTAAGAAACGCGCCATCGATGATGGTGTTTGTGGTCGGAAGTGTGTCGACGAGGTTGTCACTTGAGAAGGATGTGGAGGAGCTCATACGCAAAACTGGGGGAGGCATGTCTTGTGTGGTGTGGCGGGCGACCTTTGTGATGAGTTGAGGGACTAGGGAGTGAGCTGGAGGGCGATGCGGTGGACGGGAAGATGTGACTTTTCGGAAGAGGATGTGAGTAAAATGAGTGGCCCATGAGAGGCCATGTGCACTGCACGAGGGTGGAACGAGGCAGAACAGATGCGGTTCCCCGGTCATCTAGGCCTTGTTCGCCTTGACCTCGTATTTTATCAACAGCAATCCGCCTTTGCATTGGCACTGCTGGTAACTTTTAAAAAAGAGGGATGATAGTGATAGCCGTGCGACTGGTTGATACCCGACAAGCGTATGACTGGGCTGTAATGCTCTGCTCTATCAACCGCGTGGTCACGTCATCACGTGATCTCTCAATGTGATGGCCGCAAGCTGACTGCTCCTTCCGTCCTTGTCCCCTAGCATTTCCTGTTGGCTGTCAGGACTCATTCATGTACGTCCAGATCACTGAATGAGTTAGCATCTCAGTTGGCCCTACTACGTCTCTCTTCAGCATGTGTCCCTCCATCCCGACACACCATGACACAACCAAGACGCAACGGATATCACGGACAAACAAAGATACTTCTGGTGATAGTGCGACAATCTAGTGTTCTATCACCCGAATATTGATCCTCTCTCTCCAACACACGTCCCCCTCACGTCCTATAAGTATCACGCCTCTGAAGTGCCAAAGGCAGGCCTTCTTACTAGTTCCGTTACTTCCTTGCATGGCCAAATATGTCAGGCCCGGTAAGCGGACTTCTACTATGGTCGAAGTGTTTCGGTCGTTTGCACTACCCTTGTGTTCCCACATTCATCACCATTCCGCATCCTGTTTGTCTATACAGTATACAGTAGACATCTAAGGTCAATCATTCTGCATCCTGATCAAAACGCTATTTCATCTTCTTTCAGGCCCCCGTCTAATCTCTCTAAGCAAGTCAAAGACCATCCCTCTATTGCGTTCTCTTTCCCACTGCCTCTCACCACATCACTGGTACTTTGTCATTTTCTCGCCCTTGGGATAATCGGCGTCTCCGCCCTTCCTGGCTATCTACGACATTCGATAATCTCGTACTACTGTAGACCAAAACCTTTCGGCTCTCGGCCCCGGCTTGCGCCCATCTATTTCAAGCGATCATCTGATCAAGTGTCTGCGTGCGAATATGGGACACATCGATGGGGCAGCGCCCTGACCTTCGCTCTTACCCCCTACCCACCCCACCCCGCTGTCTCGCCATTGGTTTGTACGGAGCACCAATCCACCTCCCATAGACCCCATCCTTTTCCTACTCATGATATGACTGACCAGCCAGGGTCGGCTCGTTTCCAAGCGCTTCTAGAGTCTGCCTTGCGGGATTATGAAAAAATAGCCGGCGTCACATCGGTCGACTGGGAAGATTCGCTTGCTATCCGACTACAGCATTGCCACTCCATCGATGACATTACTACCTTGTTACAAGACAAAGCGCAGGCCTTCAATGATCTTCGACAGCGTGATAGAATCTTCAAGTCTATCAAGGCTACTGTATCAATTTTCACCCCGATTTCTACCGTCGCATCCGTCGCCGACGACGCAGGCCTGGTACGCCAAGAGCTCTGAAGGCCTGTTCTGGATTTCTGACCATTTCTACAGAAGTTACTCCCACATGCGAAAGCGATATATTTAACTCTCGGTATCCTACTGGATGTACGTACCATTCCTAAGTTCATACGTAGGTATCCTTCTGACGTCCATGTCAACCAGGCGGCCAATGGCGTCATCACAAGTTGCGACGCACTCGCAGAGATGCTCGAGTCAATTGAACATTTCACCAATCGTCTCAGAATATATGCTGAGACGTCTCACTCTATGCCCACAGTTGACGGGATAGTGGTCAGGTTGATGGTGGAGCTGATCTCCACGCTCGCTCTGGTGACCCGAAAGCTTAAGGAGCGACGTTTACGTGAGTCCTTCCTTGATATTATGTTACTTTACTCAGCGCGAGGCAGTCAAACGGGTAAAGGGTTTTTTCGGGGTCAAGGATATCAACCTAGCACGTCAGAGGCTTGACCGCCTCTTACAAGAAGAGGACCGGGCTGTCGGAGCTCAGACTCTTAGGGCTGTTGAGGGTGAGTGAACGCCCTCGGCTTGTAATCCGCCGTGTATTGAATACTTTTCTACTCTAAGACAATAAAGCGTCCACTGACAGTGTCTGGAATGCCCTCGGTACGTTTAACGTTTTGTTGGCGAATAACGAGCGAGTTCCGTGTCTGACTGGGTGCTACGATAGACCGAATGAGAAGTGACATGGACAAGTCGAAACGTCAGCTATCTCCTCCTGACAGCAGCATTGCTGCTTGAAAGGCTGAGCTACTCTAGCAGGTGGCGAGTTGTTGCGTAACATTCAAAATTGGCTCTCTCCTCCCGATCCTTGGAAAAACTTCAACATCGCGCGCGAATCACGGCACAGGGGGACTGGGATGTGGTTTGTTAAGGGCAACACACTCTCAGAATGGAAGGATTCGGGACCAAGTTCTCTCTTATGGATCAACGGGAAACGTCAGTTGTCGCCCAGTGCTTACATTTTCGCAGGGACTGATGCCTTCCCCCGTTCGTAGCGGGCGCCGGGAAGAGTGTCCTTTGGTACGTTTAACTTTCCATATTTCTGTCTTGAGGACTTACAGTTTGGTTAGTTCCGCGATCATAGAGGAGATTGAGACTATGCAGAAATCTGGGCTCGCATCACTTGCGATTTTTTACTACGACTTCAGGGAGGACACAAAGAAGAACGTCTCTGGGCTACTCTCATCGGTGTTATTCCAGCTGTGCGACCAGTCCGACTCCTACTACGATGTTATGTCCGCTTTCTATTCGACCCACCGCAATGGGGCACAAAGCCCCGGCGACGACAAACTCGTCCAGTGTTTGATGGACTTATTGAAACGCCCAGGACCACGACCAGTTTATCTGGTCATAGATGCCTTGGATGAATGTCCAAGCACATCTTCTCTGTCGTCCCCCCGCGAAAAGCTCTTATCGTTTTTGGAGGACCTTGTCGGAGCACGAGTTTCAAACCTGCGAATATGCGTTACGAGCCGACCCGAGGTCGACATCAAGGCTATCCTCGGGCCTCTAGCTTTCCGTTCTGTTTCCTTACACGACGAAAGCGGACAAAAATATGACATCATGAAGTATATCGAGTCGATCGTTAATACGAATAAAAACATGCAAAATTGGAACCCGGAGCACAAGCAGCTTGTGATTGATGTGCTGACAAAAAAAGCGGATGGAATGTAAGGAATTGTACCTCATCTCTTTCGTCCGTCTCACCCGTAAATCCGATAGGTTTAGATGGGTAGATTGTCAGCTCGCATATCTCGCTATCTGCTTCCCAGGGAATATCCAGGATGTTCTGAACGGATTGCCGGCGACGCTTGATGAGACATATGAGCGCACTTTGCGAGAGATTAAAGATACGAAGTGGGAAACTGCACAACGACTCCTCGTCTGCGTCACTGTGGCTTCCCGCCCACTCCGAGTCGAGGAGCTGGCGGAAATTCTCGCATTTGATTTCAAGTCAGGGGCAATTCCGGAATTTCACGAGGATTGGCGCCTGACAAATCCGGTCGAAGCAGTACTATCCGCTTGTTCCACATTACTTTCCGTTGTTAACGTCAAAACGTCCCTCAAAAGTTACAGGGTTGTACAATTCGCTCACTTCACGGTAAAGGAGTTCTTGATGTCTACCCGCTTTGCCGAAAAGCACGACAATATTTCCTGCCGCTACCATATTTCCATGTCACCTGCTCATACCTTCATCACCAAAGCGTGTCTGGGTATGCTATTGCACCTGGACAAAGCCATCACCAGCCGGGGCTTGACGCGATTTCCTCTCGCTGAATACGCAGCCCAGCACTGGTTCAATCACGCGCGTTTTGAGGGTGTGTCGCAACATGCAGTAGGAGGGATGAGGCAGCTCTTTGACCGGACAAAACCACATCTTTCCATCTGGCTCTGGATACATGACCCAACAGTGCCCTACTGGAAGCGACGCGAACGAGCCGAAGGGCCGTCTCCGCCGTGTGGTACCCCCTTACATTATGCCGCTTTTTGCGGTCTACACGACATTGCGAAGATCTTGGCCATCGAGTACCCACAGGCTGTGAATTCTCAAAGCGTCGATGACGCATCATCTCCTTTGCATCTGGCTTCACGTGGGGGACATGCGGATCTCGCGCGGATGCTCGTAGAGCGTGGCGCCGCCGTGTCAGCCCAGAGGAAGGACGGGTGGACTGCGCTGCATTTGGCATTGGAGCATGGCCATGTGGATCTCGGACGCATGCTCTTAGAGCGCGGCGCTGACGTATCAGCCCAGAACAAGGATGGGTCGACTGTGCTGCATTTGGCATTTGAGAATGACTATGTGGATCTCGCACGGATGCTCGCGGAGCGCGGCGCCGACGTGTTAGCCCAGAGGAAGGACGGGTCGACTACGTTGCATTTGGCATCCCGCAACGGCCATGCGGATCTCGTACGGATGCTCGTAGAGCGCGGGGCCGATGTGTCAGCCCAGAATGAGGACGGGTCGACTGCACTGCATTTGGCATCCCACAACGGCCACTTGGATCTCGCACGGATGCTCATAGAGCACGGCGCAGACGTCTGTGCCCAGAGGAAGGATGGGTGGACTGCGCTACATTTGGCATCCCGCAACGGCCACATGGATCTCACACGAATGCTCGTAGAGCGCGGTGCCGATGTCTCAGCCCAGAGGAGAGATGGGTCGACTGCGTTGCATTTGGCTTCCCGCGACGGCCATGAGGGTCTTGCACGGATGCTCGTAGAGCATGGCGCCGACGTGTCAGCCCAGAAAGAGGACGGGTCGACTGCACTGCATTTGGCATCCCAAAATGGCCATGAGGATCTCGCGCGGATGCTCATAGAGCGCGGCGCCGACGTCTCAACCCAGAGGAAGGACAGTTTGACCGCGCTGCACTTGGCATCTCGCAACGGCCATATGGATGCCGCATGGATGCTCGTAGAGCGCGGCGCCAATGTATCAACCCAGAACGTGGACGGGTCGACTCCGCTGCATTTGGCATCCCGCAATGACCACGTCGATCTCGCACGGATGCTCGTAGAGAACGGCGCCGACTTGTCCGCCCAGAACAAGGACGGGTCGACCCCACTGCATTTGGCATCCCGCAACGGTCATGTGGACCTTGCACGGGTGCTCGTAGAGCGCGGTGTCGTGTCAGCCCAGAACAACGACAGGTGGACTGCGCTGCACTTGGCATCCCGCCACGGCCATGTGGATCTCGCACGGATGCTTGTAGAGCGCGGCGCTGATGTTTCAGCCCAGAACGAGACCGGGTGGACTGCGCTGCATTTGGCATCCCGTAACGGCCATGTTGATCTCGCACGGATGCTTGTAGATCGCGGCGCCGACATTTCAGCCCAGAGGAAGAACGGGTGGACTGCGTTGCATTTAGCGTCCCACAGCGGCCATATGGATCTCGCTCGGATGCTTGTAGAGCGCGGCGCCGACGTGTCAGCACGGACCAAGAACGGGTGGACTGCGCCGCGTTTGGCATCAGAGAATGGCCATGCGGGCCTTGCGCGGATACTTCTTGAGTGTAGCACCGACATGGCACCCTAGGCAACCAACCCCACAAATCATGACCACAACATGTGTTAGAGTCTATGACGCTGTCGTGATGTACTGTACGCCATCTACGAACGTATCCTTCGGTGCGGTGCTGTACGTAATTGTATTGCCCTTCATAGAGCGTAGCCATAGCACCATCGACTCGACCTTGCGCCGGTCTCGTTGTTCAGGGCCCTCTCTAGTACCATTCTCTTTGCGTCCCGCATCTGTACTGTACATTGCGAGTATTTCAGCTGGTGACCACCACCCACACGCTATCCTCGCACTGCTCTGTCTATAACACACGTTCATAGCATAGGCTCTGTGATTGTGCATATTATTACATAATCTACTCTGTGCGACATCACTACCGTCACGGTGCTTCTCGTTTCAACATCCTCAATCACCGCATCAACGACCACGGTCATCGCCTATGCCAGACAGTGGTTATGTCAAACGGCCTGACATCTCCCTTTTCGCTAACTGCTGTTGGCACGCTCAGCGCCGGGAGACCCGCAAGGAGGCGGGCCTTGTGAGAACGTCCTGCAAGTACCCACCCAGTCCGGCTTGCTCGTCGAAATGCGGAGCTGTGTAAACAGTTGACGGGTCGCCAGGATCGTTCGGAGCTAAGCGCGCAAGCAGGTTGGGCACGCAAAAGACGCACATAAAGTCGTCGCAAATGCACTGGCGTAGGCGCTGGGCTTTCAAAAAGTAGTTGTCGAACATGTTGCAAGTGACCTCATGCGATCGGATGTCATGTTCCAAGAAAGAAGAGAGCGTGAGTAACGTGCTCGGCCGTGAGAGCATATGTGCTCAGAAAGATGCGGTTCTTCACCTCCGCGCCGAAGCCGGCCATGCGAGAATGTGTGTACAATTCACCCGGTGATCGAGCTAATAGCGCCGCATGGCAGCGAGAGGTGCGACCGTACTGGACGCCGTCATAGCACGCAAAATTGCTGTTCACCTTTGCACTGGCAATGACATAATACGCGTTCAGTGCATAGCTGGTATTTGGGAGGCAAACAGGGAGCGTGGTCACACTACAATCCTCGAGGGCTCAAATGACATGGCAGAAGGGAGGTATGATGGAACTGTCAAGCGAAGCCGGAAAGTGTTCCTGTGATTTGGATGGGGTAAGTGAGTTGAATGGAGAGAGACCAACGAATCGCAAATGCACTTGAGCGATTCCGATGCAGAGGCTCCTGAGGGATCCTGAACTCGAGGACATCCAGTCTGCTATGAGCTCAGAGCACAACTCCCGAGCTTTTTCCTGCGCCGTTGGCTGGGCGGCAGTGAGACCCCTCTTGTCAAGCTCAGAGAGAACGCCTTGGGCCTCTGATAAATGAAAAAGTCTGAGAGAAAGGAGCTAGTACAACAAACTGAATATTTTGGAGGTAGAGGTGACATCCTTTCCTGTGGTTTCCGCACAGTCGAGGCAGTCCACAGATGATACTATGCCCCATCTTGGCCCATACACTCTATCACAGAGTCAGTCGGAATCCTTAGCCACTGATCAGTCCATAAGAAGGCTTGAGCCTGACAACACTGCAGTAAGAGGCCGGAGGCCTCACTGATCCACCAACATCCGTTGTGAGCCCTGTGTGTATGAGGTTTGACCAAGTACGAGCGTGTGACCAAACCTTGGCAGAACACAAGACGCTTATGCACCGCACATCCCCGCGGCAACTGCTGTACCACTCCTCCCCGAGCTGCGTCCAGCTGAGCGACACTTGCACGCATCCCAATCGATGATGCTCAACTGATGTTAGAATGGGTTCATGACAGGCTCGTGTTACTGAATGGATGTTCAGAGACCTAGACCACCTGGTGGGTGGGTTGCCAATGTGTGAAGAAGCGTCGAGGGGAGATGGTCATCCCATGCCAAATTTGTCGCTGTTTGTCTTTCCGATGATCGTTGCACCAGAGGCGTTCAGTAGGTGGACGATGGTCGCATTGAAAGGCGATTGGAAGTCTTCAGAGATCAAGCAATGCAGTCAGCATTCGCACATCGGAGCGGGAGGTGAGCATTCGTCCATTTACTCCGAATCATAGTGGAAGAGCGGGTTGTAGGGATATTTTTAGCGCACATGTTATCCTTGATTGCTGTTGCCCGGGACAGCATATATGAGCGCATTTACACTGGCATTTTCATATTTGAAAGCGTGTCACCACAAAACCTGTGTGGCTTGTCGTATCACCTGACTGACCAAACATGATCAAACATATTTCCGCATGGCCGGAGTGTCACAAAATAAACCAGTGTATTGAAAGGCGCTGTGCGGCATGCGCGCTGTCTTCTATGTCCTTTTGGTAAAACGGCGGCGATCCTATGTATACTATCTTATCTACTATGCGCTTCGCGCGCAATTCGCTGCAGTCGTCTCCCACGATGTTCAACAACCACATGATCGGCTTCCATTTCAAGCAATATTGAGGGACATCAATGACTCGGCGCAACTGGCCACCACCCTAGTAACCACTTCTCTCCTCTCGCTATCATTTCCTCGCGGGTAACAAACCCTCCTCCTAAGGACGCCATTTCTTTCCTACTCATGATATGGCTCACCAATCGGAATCCGCTCGCTGTCAAGCCCTTTTCGAGCCTGCCTTGCAGGAATATGAGAAAATCGCAGGCGTCTCCTTGACACGACATCCGCTCGCCATCAAACTTCAGAGTTGCGACTCAGTCGACGCCATTACTGGCCTTTTGCAAGATCAAGCACAAGCATTCAGCGATTTGCAAGGAAGTGACAAAATCATGAAGTCCCTTGGGACAACTGTATCCATTTTATCCAAACTTTCATCCGCTGCCTCCCTTGCCGATGCCTGTGGCCCGGTACGTTGGAAGGGCTTCATGGCATGGCCCACATCTCTGACTTTTGTTTACAGACGTTCCCACCTGCGAAGGCGATACAGGCTTGTTTGGCTATCCTACTCGACGTATGTCCCGTTATCGAGTTCATATGTAGATGGTCTGGTGACATCCGTGTGATCCAGTCGGCCAAAGGCATAATATCCAGCTGCGATGTACTCGTCGACTTGCTCGAGTCGATCGAACACTTCCTAAACCGACTCAATACCTATACACGAACCCCTCTTACGCCCGCAATGGACGAGATAGTGGCTAAGATTCTAGTGGAGCTCATCTCTACGCTCGCTCTGGTGACAGAAGAACTCAAGCAGCGACGATCAAGTGAGTCCACGTTCTCGCTGACGTTTTACTTTGCTCAACACCACGCAGTCAAATTTGTAAAGAATTTTTTCAAAGAGAAGGACATCGAAGCAGTGCTAGAGAGGCTCGACCGACTGACGCAAGACGAGGCCCGGACTACCGCAGCCCATATGCTCGCTATTGTCCACGGACTCGTCCAGAATATGAAGGAGTTCATGGGTGGTGAGCAATGAACTCGATTTGTGATCTGGCGTCTCTTGAATACACTTTTCTCCAGATGGCAGAGCATCCATTGACGGTGTCCGGGAAGACATCAGTACGTTTGATTGCGACGATGAGCTAGCTTCGTATCCTGACCCGAGCACTAGAAATCCTTCATCAGATCGCGAGCGACATGAACAAGTCGAGAGGTTAGTTATCGCCATATTGGCATTACTGCTTGGAAGTACTGAGAGTAACTGACAGGTGACAAGTTGCTGAGTATGATCCGGAGTTGGCTGGCTCCGCCAGACCCATGGAAGAATTATAACATCGGTCGCGTTTCACGGTACAGCGAGACCGGGGTGTGGTTCGTTAACAGCAGCACACTATCCGAATGGAAAGCGTCTGGACCGAGTTCGCTTCTCTGGATACACGGGAAACGTTGGTGTACCACCCATCGCTTGATCTTTCGCAAAAACTAATAAGTTATTCGTTTTATAGCTGGCGCTGGCAAGAGTGTACTTTGGTACGTTATCCCTTCTGTATTTCGTCTTGGTAACTTACGCGGGCGACAAGTTCCACAATCATCGAGGGGATCGAGGACATGCAAAAGTCCGGGCTGGCGTCACTCGCCATCTTTTACTACGACTTTAGGGAGAAAGAAAAGAAGGACCTTCGTGGGCTACTCTCATCGGTTCTCTTTCAGCTTTCCAATCAAACCGATTCCTATTATTCCATCCTTTCCACATTTTATGCGACATCCCACAATGGTTCTCGAAGCCCCAGCAACGACGAACTTATTCGGTGTTTAAAGGACTTATTGAATCTCCCAGGACAAGCTCCCATTTATCTGATTGTAGATGCTTTGGACGAATGTCCGAACACATCTTGGCCGCCACCCCGCGACAAAGTTTTAGGGCTCCTGGAGGACCTCGTCAACTCAAAATTCCCAAACCTCCGCATCTGCGTCACCAGCCGGCCCGAGACCGATATCAAGTCTATTCTTGAACCCTTGACTTTCCGTTCTGTCTCTTTACATGACGAGAGCGGACAGATGGAAGACATTGAGAACTACATCAAGTCGGTCGTAAACACGGACAGCCGTATGCGAAAATGGAAATCGGTGCATAAGCAACTCGTGATTGATGTCCTGACAGAAAGGGCAGATGGGATGTAAGGAATTTATACTGGATTTCTTCACGGCACTCATCCACATGTCGTAGGTTCCGATGGGTGCATTGTCAGCTAGAGTACCTCGCTGGGTGCCTCCCGGGGCGTATCCGGCATGCCCTAGACGAATTACCATCGACACTTGATGCGACATATGAACGCACGTTGCGAGAGATCAAACAAACAAACTGGGAGTTTGCTCGACGACTACTCCTGTGTGTCTCTGTTGCTTTCCGTCCGCTCCGAGTCGAAGAACTGGCAGAACTTCTCGCATTTGATTTCGAGGCTGGACAGATTCCGTTACTTCACGAGGATTGGCGCCTCGAAGAACCGGCAGATGCAGTGCTGTCAACGTGCTCCACGTTGCTTTGCATTGTCAACAGCCAAGATTCCCAAGTCATACAATTTTCACACTTCTCGGTCAAGGAGTTCTTGACCTCTGCCCGCCTTGCCGAAAAGCAAAACGCGATTTCCAACCGCTACTATGTTTCTATGCCACCCGCTCATACTCTCGTTGCCAAAGCATGTCTTGGCATTCTATTACACCTTGACAAAGACATCACCGGAGACACGCTTTTGAAATTTCCTCTAGCTGAATACGCTGCAGAACACTGGTTCGAGCATGCCCGTGTTGAGGGTGTGTCACAAAATGCAGAAGAAGGGATGTCACAGATGTTTGACCACAGAAAACCTCATCTTGCCGTTTGGCTCTGGATATACGACCCAACTGATCCGCAAACCGAAAGGGCAAATGCGCCGTTGGCACCCCATGGAACCCCTTTGCACTATGCTGCGTTTTGCGGCCTATACGAAGTTGTGAAAGCCATCGCTGCTGAGCATCCACAGGACGTGAATTCTCGGAGCTTTATCGGGGAGGAAACGCCTTTGCATCTAACTTCACGAGCAGGTCATAGAGACCTGGTCCGGCTCCTCATCAAGCATGGCGCCGACGTGGCAGCCCAGAGCGATGACGGGACGACCCCGCTGCATGAAGCGTCCTTCGGGGGTCACGTGGATGCGGCCCGGCTCCTCATCGAGCACGGTGCTGACGCGGCAGCCCAGAGCAAGGGCGGGACGACGACTCCGCTGCATGAGGCGTCCTTCGGGGGTCATGTGGATGTGGCCCGGCTCCTCATCGAGCACGGTGCCGACGCGGCAGCCCAAAGCAAGGAAGGGACGACGACTCCGCTGCATCGGGCATCCGAATGGGGCCATGTGGATACGGCCCGGCTCCTCATCAAGCACGGTGCCGACGTGGCAGCCCGGAACGAGCACGGGAGGACTCCGCTGAATTGGGCATCCGCACGTGGTCATGTGGATGTGGCCCAGCTCCTCATCGAGCACGGTGTTGACACGGCAACTCAGAGCGACGACGGGACGACTCCGCTGCATCGGGCGTCAGAAGGGGGTTATGTGGACGTGGCCCGGCTCCTCATTAAGCATGACGCCAACCCGGTCGCCCGGTGCAATGACGGGACGACTCCGCTGCATCGGGCGTCCTCACAGGGTCATGTAGATGTGGCCCAGCTCCTCATCGAACATGGCGCCGACGCGGCAGCCCAGAGCAACGACGGGACGACTCCACTGCATTGGGTGCCCTTAGGGGGCCGAGTGGATGTGGCTCGGCTCCTCATCGACCACGGCGCTAAAGCGGCAGCCCAGAGCAACGACGGGACGACCCCGCTGCATCGGGCATCCACACAGGGTGATGCGGATCTGGCCCAGCTCCTCATCAAGCACGGCGCCGACGCAGCAGCCCAGAGCAACGACGGAACGACTCCGCTGCATTGGGCGTCCTTCGGGGGTCATGTGGATGTGGCCCGGCTCCTCATCAAGCACGGCGGCAGCGCAGCAGCCAAGAACGAGGACGGGAAGACTCCCCTGCATTGGGCGTCCTTCGGGGGTCATGTGGATGTAACCCAGCTCCTCATCGAGCACGGTGCCGACGCAGCAACCCAGAGCAAGTGTGCGACTCCTCTGCAACAGGCATCCGAGGAGGGTGTAGACGTAACCCAGCTCATCGAGAATAGCACCGACGTGGCAGCCCAGAACGAGGACAGTACGACTCTGCTGCATCGGGCGTCGGAAGGGGGTCATGTGGATGTGGCCCAGCTCACTGAGAACAGTGCCGATGTGGCAGCTCAGAACGAGGACGGGATGACTCTGCTGCATTGGGCATCCTTCAGGGGCATGTGGACGTACATTAGGAAACACTTTATTACTGTTTTGCACTTTTTGGTACTTTTTGGTGCTTTTTCTTTTCTTTTTAGAAAAGAAGTAGAAAAGGCATAAAAAAGCCAGGACCTTTACTTGTCAGAGTCTTTTCCAAGTTAGTCAAAGAAGTAGATTACTTTTCGAAAGTACCTCAATGTAAGGGACTTGGCTTTTCCTAAGCAGTCTGGACTTCCTCAATTTTTACTTTTTCTTACTTGAAAAAATCAAACAAAACATGAAAATGAGAACAGACCCCGAACACTGACAAAAGTTATAAGTTAGACAGAAGAGAATGAATGCCTGGGAACGTATAAACAATTCGGTTGATCAGTGACTGGCGTCTATTGACTGACGCTTCAACACGGCGCTTGGGCTCCCTTGGGTTACGAACGCAAAACGATTCCCTCCCTGAACCAAGCTGCTCAGTCTTTGGTCTCCTCCACCCGAAAACTTCCTCACCACCCAGGTGCTCTTCGTCCCACTCACTGTCATCTTGTTTGTGTTTTCAAATGGTCTGTACGTAAACAATATAGTGATGTGCCACATTGGCACTGGCCTTCAGTAGTTCCATTGTACCTAGACGATATCTGGCCATTGGCCCATTGGGGCCGCTGCCAGCACCCCAGAGAGGCGGTGCTGAGCTTCCAATGATCCGACAAGGATGGTGTAAACTCAATGACGCCTCAGGAGGATCGTGTGACTAGGCTTGCTTGTTTGGGGCACGATATCGGCCGGTGAGTTCCGCGTTGCCTCACAAGGACGCAGATACTCGGGGCATCACTCTCCCCTCAACCACCAACTCCAGGTCATTGTCGCCCATTCACCATACCTTTCCCCTCTTCAAGCACTTGACATTGATCCTATCTATAACCTATCCCTTGCTTCCCAATTATGCTGGACTTATGTGAGCTGGCCCGTCCAATCAACTCGATTCGAAATGTGTTTGTGCTAAAGGCCTTGTGGTACTTAGATATGCTCCTTATGGTCGTTGTCCTCGGCGTCGCAGTCGCCATCATTATCCTGTTAATCTTGTTAATCTTATTCCCCAGTCTCCGAGTCGTCGCTCCTGCGGCGGTTGCCGAGCCGGCGCCCGTCCTGAGCGCTGAGCCGGCCATGTGTGGTGACCAAACGCATGGAGACCGCACCTGTGAAGGTGGTCCCACAATCGGACATGTCCTCGACCGATCACTTCGGCATTGTCGTCTTCTCGCACCTCCACTGGGGCTTCGTATGGCAGCAGCCGCAGCAGTTCCTCTTGCGGTTCGCGCGAAAGCACCCAATCCTCTTTGTCGAAGAGGCAACGTTCGACGGCGCCGAGGGCATGGAGCCGCACGTCCAGATGCACCCGGTCATGCCGAACGTCACCGTCGCCCGCGTACACGCGCCGCAGTCGATGTCCAGGAGCAGGCAGGTGCCGTTGCTCCTGCGCAAATTGACCCAGGAAGCGATCGGGCGCATCAACGAGAACAGCGGCGCCTTCGATCAGCCGCTGCTCTGGTATTACGGCTCGATGGACAGCGCCTGGTCGCTTGGCTACATCGAGAACCGTGGCATCGTCTACGACCGCATGGGCGAGCTCTCGCAGTTTACCAGCGCGCCAAAGCAGCTCGCCGCACACGAAGCCCGGCTCATGGAGCACGCAGACATCGTCTTTACCGGCGGCTACAAACTGGGCGACAAGAAGCGCAAGCAGCACTCGAATGTCCACGTCTTCGGGTGCGGCGTGGAGTTTGATCACATCAACAAAGCGCAGGATCCGACGACCGTCATCCCGCCCGAGATCGCCTCCATGCCTCGCCCGATCCTGGGTTGGATAGGCGTGGTGGACGAGCGTGTCGATCACGACTTGCTCGGCCAGCTGGCGCGGCTGCGCCCCGACTGGTCGTTCGTGATGGTCGGGCCGGTCATGAAGGTCGATCCGGAACTGCTTCCGCGTGCGCCGAACCTCTTCTGGATGGGCGGCCGCGATCACAAGCAGGCGCCGAACTACTGCGCCGCGTTCGACATATGCATGATGTGCTTCGCTCTCAACGCCTCCACCAGGTTCGTCAACCCGACCAAGGCGTTGGAATACATGGCCACTGGCCGGCCGATCATCAGCACGCGCGTGCGCGGCGTCGTGCAGCAATGGAGCGACGTTGTCTACCTCGCGAACGACGCCGAGGAGTTCGTCTCGCAGGCTGAGAAGGCGCTGGGCGACCCGCGTGGCCAGCGCGTGCAGCGCGGGCTGGAGTTGGCGCGGCAGAACGGTTGGGATGCGAGGGTGAACAAGATGCACGGCCTGATTCGCGACGCGATCAGTCATTCGGGCAAGAAGCACAACATCACGCCGCTGACTGAAGCCGAGCTCGAGTACCTCTATCAGCCAACACAGTGTCGTGAGCGAGGTGTCCATCATGGAAGTAGCAGTCCACGAACCAGAGATAGCCATCATCCACGCCAGCCCCACGAGCCTCCGCGCAGTCTAGCGCTTGCAAAAGCTCAGCTACGGGGGCTCGCGCAGCTTTGACTGTAATTTGAATTTCCGGGACCCGCAAGAAGATTTACTTTACTGTAACAAACACAACATTTCACCTCGAGTCAGTGTACAATCCTTTTGTATGAATGTCACATGCCAAAGTGTCCAGGTGTGACGATCCTAACTGTGACGCGTTGGGTTCTAACAGCGTCCCGATCGTGAAAGAAAAAGTTAAAGTCAGACGAAGTTGTTCAGAACCGCTTACACGCATGTTGTTCGAGCGAAAAATGGCTCTCCCACAGGGGTCACAGCAACACGGGTTTCGTGGCGACAGGTTTTCAAAGGAAGATGCCAGTGTAAACGCGATCATATATGTCGTCCCGGACGACCCGACCCCCGTCCCACACCCTACAGGGACAGTTGAACGGTATGACAGTACCAATCAAGGATAACATATGTGCCAAAAATAGGCCTACAACCTGCTCTTCCGCCATGCTTCGAAGTAGATGGATGAACGCTCACCCCTGGTGAAAACCGGCGACGACTCGGAGGTAAATATGAGTTCGTCGGCATTGAGCGGCACTGGCCCGATGTAACATGCCCAGAGGCATGTTGGTTATAAGAAGATGTTGGTGGTGAGACTAGTACTGAAACCTTTTTAAGGGCTTCACACAATAGGAGATCGTGGGATCAGACAGGCCCGGGAAGATGATAGAAGATTAGACTAGACGCCAAGACGATGTGTGATCAGGTAATCCACTGCCTGTCCTGGCTGGCTCCGCGCGCAGACCGGATAAACACCATGCAACCCGCCGTGCTATATCGCGGGTGGAATGTCCACGCTAGTGAGTTTGGGTTGGTCTGAGGGAGGGGTGATGTGAGAGAGAGGAGAGAGAGAGAGACGGGTGGCTCCGCGTGAGCCACTGGACTGATACTGAGTGATAGGCGACGAGACAGGTGCAAAACGATGGGGGAAAACGTGAACGCAGAACCGGTGGGACTCGTGGCCTGGTCTGGTGCTCACGGTGCTGCGTGCAGATTTATATAATTTGAAGTACCTACTTACAGTCTGGGCTATGTGTCCATAACAATAAGAAAAAAGGGGGTAACACGAAGAATGGAGACGGCAGCGTCCTTGTGCGGTATGGACGCGCGCTTACTGTCCTGGCGTCGGACGTGTCGGCGATGGGGAACATAGGTCGATTCCGAGGCTACAGAGTCCGCATGCTTTACAGCGCCAACTTAAGCGCAAGGTGCAGTGACTCCGATGGGCTGAGCCCCCAAGAACGGGTTCGCGCTATTTGGAGATAAGATGGTGATGGGCGTACAGAATGAGAACAGACCCCAGCGCCGGACAGAAAAGGACGAATGAACAAACCGGTTGATCAGTGACTGGCGTGTACTCTGACACCTTCAACAAAACACGGCGCTTGAAGTTAAGTTATGAATCCCGCAAAGTGATTCCCTGATCCAAGCTTCCAAGTCTTCGGTCTCTTCCACCCGAAAAACCTCGTCACCACCCAAGTGGTCTAACGTCTCCCTCACTGTCATCTTGTTTGTGCTTTCAAATAATTTGTACGTAAACAATATGATGCCACATTGGCGCCAGCCTTCCTGTAATTCCGTTGTACCTACAGTGCAAGGCGCTCATGGACAACGCCTCTGTGGGGGCCGGAGTTTTGAGCGCCCAGTTGAGCCACTGAAATCTAAGCGGGAATATAGTGAAAAAATGCCATTTCTGCAATTTTTGTATTTTG
>Ga0307510_10000649_pt1 | contig 35346 bp, 29 predicted proteins | sample 12_EM_MG_FD_207224 | JGI IMG/M metagenome (GOLD analysis project Ga0307510, IMG submission 207224) | Populus trichocarpa ectomycorrhiza microbial communities from riparian zone in the Pacific Northwest, United States - 12_EM | ecosystem: Host-associated > Plants > Roots > Unclassified | place...
TAATTCCGAATCATGATGCCCAGTTTGATACCATCCTGGTGGATTACGTCCATAAACGCAAGTTCCCCGCGCTCGGACCAATCTTGACCTGGACGTTGCGCGTGACGTCGCTCGCCGTGGGCGTGGGTATTTATCAGTTCAACACGAATGATATTGGTGCGTTTGTCATGACCGCACGTATGCCTGTGCGCATCCAACTGAACCAAATACTTCGCAGGTCTTACGGAGCTGATCCGCCGCGTATGGACTGCATAGGCGTGAGCGGGCGGGGCATTGTCTCTCTCTCTCTTAGTTTCCGCATGTATTAGAACCGATCGACCAATCAACCAACTAAACATAAAAAAATTCATGTTTTGGGTTTCCGAGTAATATTCAAATGTGCTCCTGATGTGCATTAGGAAAGGGACGGGGTGGTACGTATGGTACTGCAAATAACTGGAACGCGACATAGTTGATACAATTGATTGCATGCCTTCGCTTCTGTGGTCCTACAGGTGCTCCTCCCTGGAGATAGTGTGTTATATCGTGTCTTTGCATACGGGAAGCATAAGTCGGTCGTCGTCGGTGTCCTGGGGAAAATTGCATATGCTCTAGGACTAGCCAATAGCCCGCCGCTGATCTTCGTTGTGGTGCACGTGCAAAGTGCCGCTATGCGATGCCGGCACCTAACGGCAACACCCATGCTGTAAACGGCACACGAGCACGAGGGCTGATCAGGACGACGAGGAAAGAGGTAGGAGAACGTAAAGGCAGCTTACACAGTCGGGTGAGTACACGATCCAGCAACCGCGGGGCTGACAAGAGCATCACGGTCGAGTCGAGAATTTCAAGGATCAATGAGAAGAGCGTCATGGTGAATGGGGATGGTAGTGTCGCGATAGCTCGTCTCGGTTGGTTACGGCTAGTTATAATACAAGGGTGCAGAGGACACGCAGTGAGTGGAGGATGGATGAGGGAGGGAAAGGTGATCCGAGAATCAGATGCGAATAGGGGTGTGTACCTTCCCCCCAAGTGGGGTTAGATATACTCTCTTGGAATGGACCCTCGACCCAAGTACCGGAGTTGGGAGGCGTGGCACGGCACGCACGATCAGCAAGCAGAACAAGCAGCGGTAGCGGCCGGAGCCGCTCTGATGACGAGTCGGATTTGTGGGTGGGCGTTTCGCCTGCAGGGACCAAAAGAGGGAAACTCCAAAAAGTCTGCTGACTCGATGCTCTTCCAAAAGCTGACGGCCCAGACCCGCGATTGCTTAGAAAGTGCACGAAAACGGGCTGGGGCAAGCTTGGGAAATTGAAATTGCAGGTGCGCAGAAGGGAAAGTTGGCAGTGGTCGGCATCGCGGCGATGATACCATTTGCAGGGTTGGCTGGGCCCACCTATTCGCCGCGTCGGTTCCGAGCATGAGTACAGTATGAAGAGCATCAAGGTTTAAGTTCGTTTTCTAGGGACCAAAGGGTCCGAAGTCCGAAAGGAGTATGCATCTTGCATTGCCTTCATAATTCCGAAGGGCGTTCCAACTGGCGCCGACACACCACCTTCCTACACATTCGTGTTGGGTCCAGCGCAGTCAATTTTCACGCGGTGGCACGGAGGGACTGACAGAGCCACACCGGCCTCTTTTTTTCTTCAGTTTCGGATTCGTTTTGGGGCCACATACACGCAGGACGGCGAAGAATAATCGGTGTTAGTCAGACTCGGGCCAGGGAGGAATGCCAAGACTGATAATCTTTCCATTTCCGCCGTATGCACGAGGTTATATGTCTTGGCAATCGATAAGAACAAATTGAAATTAGGTTGAGTTCTCGTGCGCACCATGCTTATTCTTCTCAGGCTGTAATTGTCAGCCCGCACCCTGCGACTCGCCGACTGCTGGCGTCCTGTGCTGTTTTCGGTTTCTTCTCTTGCGACGCACAAACATTCTTGCGCAGCGTCCTGTAAGAGGCGCAGTTTTATTGCATATGATACTGTGCGCTTTTCGTGTGGTGATGGTCGATGGCTGCGGCACCGGGATCGCAGTCGCGCCGGCTCGCACGCCACCAGAGGATCACAACCTTACGGCTAGGGGTATCTACATGGCGGCTTCGTGCGCAACGTCACCAGCCAGGGGGGAGAGAGACTCGATTTGACGGGTGTCCATTGAGGAGAGACATAACCAGCCAAGGTTGAGAGCGTTAAGGCCCGAGGTGTCAACGATGGGGTCGCCATCTTGGCACAAGTCTTGGCGTTGTCTCCGCCAAGGAGAACAACACAAAACAAAATTGCGTCAAAGGCTTGGGCATTTTCTGCCACCCCACCCCCTCTCCCTGAGCGCTGTGCAGCCTGTGCTGGTGCCCCTCCCTCCCTCTTCGTTGGAGTTTACCGGTGTCATTCAACCTCAATTCCTCGTCTCAATGACGCAAGGACAACATAACGTTTGACATATCCCGCTCAGAAAACGTGGCACATATCCCTTTCTCATTCCCACAGTACTCTCGTTGGTGTCGTCTCCTGATGCACCCCGTACTAGGGGAACGTCTACGATCGCACTCCGATTTTCCCGTTCCTGTCACATAGCTTGCTGGGCAACTACGCATGCAACGAAACAGGGAGTCACCCAAAGCCATCGCCACCTGGTACGTCTTCAATGCCAATGAGTGTTGGCTCCTCCCCTTATACTCAGGCCGCATATATGCGCCCACAAAGCAGCTTATCCGCTTATCTGACAGACCAAGGCGTGGAAGCAACCCCAATTCGACTGGCGCCCTATTCCCCGTCTTCTGTCTTTCATCCACAACGTCCGAGCCTCGCAACCACGAGATGGCCCAAGTCAGTGCGTCCCCAGAATAGACTCTCCTTTCCTCGAAGGGCCCCCTTTCCCGCATCATTTCAAGGCAGAAACGCTGCTCTTCCAATCCAACCACTACTGGATAAGCGGCAACTGTCGCGTTTGGCCTGCCTTGCTGCGGCGCATGCAGCGGTCTGGAGGTAGCGTAATCTCGATGTTGGACATGGCGTCCGAGTTGGCACGGTCCACTTGTGAGACCACCTGCGCGGTGCTCGAGAGTCGTTCTTCTCCACGGACCTAGTTTTGGTCCCTTTCTCCAGCCAGTCCAGTGCGCTGGCTGTACGGGTATGGCTTTCTGAACTAGTGCTATTGTAGGACTATAAGGGTTGGATTGTTTAAATAAATGTGGATCGACAATGGGTCGCCCTGTCCGATGTTCTCTGCGGACTCTGCATATTCTGCGTAACGGTCGCTTCCACAAAACCATTAGAGGAGATAAATGTAGCATAGCAAGGATTTGAGTATGCATAATCAATTCCAGATGCCAGCAGAGTTTGAACTATTTACTGCCAACGCGGGCATAGCATTAATCACGATGAAACTTGGAGGTGACTCTAGTCGGTTGAGGCAATTGCCGAGTTGGGTCAGTCACGTGTCGTGAGGCTTTTTTTTTTTGGAATTGCTTCGTTGTGAGGTTTGTTGATGAGGCCACGAAGAGATCCGCAATGAGCCGATAAGCACCAACTCGCCGACATAGAGTCTTCCGACACCGCCAAAGACAGCGACTTTGGATTCTCGGGACGTGCAGGGAGTAAGGCAGATACGCGGAATGACCACAAGCCTCCAGCCCGACTCAGAGCATGATGAGGTAGCGAAAACAATATCTGCGCAGTTGTCCCTGACGAATGCTTCTGTGCTCCAGGTTACGCCCCGTCCTCTCGTCTCGGAACATGGACCGCGACAGAGTCCCACGGTACTGAGGAGCATGCTACCACCTCTTAGGACCATGGAGTCCATTGCAATCTGGAAAGATTGGAGGTCCCTCACTCCCGACGGTGATACAAGAATGGTGTTACTAAGTAGGGGAACTTGTTTTCTAAATTCAACACGACTCCCCCGTCACTGTTTTATAACCGGACATTGTTGAATCAACTAGCTCAGGCCCCTTGACTCTTGGCTCAAAGTGGCGAGAAAAAGAAGGCTGTTCAGAGATAGCGGTGGATCCCTCGTTCCAGCCTTGGACAGGCGGGTAGCCAGAGGTCATCAATCTCGAGTGGCTAGTCGAGCGAGTCGATGGTGTCTGTCCTCAGTTCGAGGCGACATCCGAGCGCCGAATCCCTCGGCGACATGGACATCTCGCATTCTTGCTCCCCTCCTCCCGATCCTATTTCTTGGGACCCGCACCGGGTTTCGACCCCAGACTCGCATTCTCATTCTTCCTCGCTTACATCCGGTTAAGTGCCATTAGAAGCCGGAATCTGTACGTCTCGCAGGGTGCGAGTCTAGTAATACTTTTGACATCAGCAAGTCCGCGGATCCATCTCATGACCAGTTTTGAATTTGTACGACGACGTCCCGTTACACGATATCACAACGCTAATTGGTAACGCAGATATTATGGTATGTGTGGAACAGATTTAAATATGTGACGAATGGCGGAGTACGTCCCTATAAGGAGGAGAAAAGGGAAACTACAAAGTTTCTCGGAATATAATTTTTGCTTGATTCAGCAACATCATGTTGACTTCGACGCACGGAATTGAATACTGGGTGAGAGGAGAGTACGAGAGTAGATTATAATCACGTTCGGCGGATAATGGATATAAGATACAGCTCTCAAAGGGGCAAAAGGAAGAGGAATAGATGACAGTAATGCTTAGTCATATGAATGGATAGCGGAACGTTGCAACGGACGAGCGCCCATAATCTGGCTTCGAGGGGGACGACTCGGACCGTCGCTTCGGCATCTGTAACAGATGGGTCAGAAACTAGAAACGTTGGTATACGGCATGCCAACTAGAATCTCATGCACGCCCCCATGTATCTATTCCTGGCGACGCGGCACCAGCGCAAGAGCTTGAGTCAGGGCCTTCTGAGGGCCACCGTGAAGTATTGGCGATCGTATTGTCCATCGAATCACTCTTTTTCCTGTAACAATTAGGAGAGCTTATCTTAAGGAATAGGATTCGACTTCCGCAAGAAATCTTATCGGTATATGCAGGGGTGGGTATGGAGGTATAATGGAATCATGCATTATTACTTTGTTCACCTTTTACTATGATTTTTGAGAGAAATGGCAAAGGTAGAAAAAAAGATAAAACACACGACAAACCCGTCTTTCACATATTTAGTCTAGTCTATCAGTGATTCCGAACGAAATTCTTCAATACAAGGCAAGGACTTCGAGCGGTGCGTGGTTACTTGTCTACCATCGACCTGGCGTAAGAAAACGAAGGAGTTGATAACGCTCCATGCCCGCGTCTCAAAGTCACAAAGCCAGAGGGAGTGTAGGGCCGGAAACACCTCCTGCACACCTTCCCAGGTGGTTTGTTCCAGAGCATGTGAGATCTGGGTACCTTGGTCCTTGTGGGTAGACAATTCGAGCTCTTGCACCCCATGGAAAGGCTCAAACAATCGTAGCCATGATGCAGGCTTTGTCTCGCCTTGCAATCGTGTGGGTGAATAAGACGCAGCGATTACGAGCTGCTCCACACTGGACATGAGCGGAGACAGTTGTTTGCAAACGTGGTGCACCTGAGATACTTGCCAGTCCAGCCAAATATCTAACTGAAGCCTGACAACTCTCTGGCGAGAGGGTCGGTGTCTGAAACAGTGTCGGATTTGAAATTCTCCGTCTCCAAGCTTGATGGAGGTCAGGTGAGGCAATGAGCTCAGCTGCTCTGTCCGGTTAATGAAGTTGGATAGTTGGGGGAAATCCACGACGTGTGGCCACCGCAGATATACATTAAGTTGCTCAAGCAGAGGTGGGTGAATCCTTGAAACAAAGTCCTCTAAGTAATCGCCCGGACCATGGAAGCAGAACTCGTTAAGAGCAGGGAGAAGGATGTGATTGGGTGACGGCAAGTGTATGCTTCCCTGTATCCCATCGTTCTCATCGCTGAGGCGGAGAGAAAGGTTCTTGAGCTGGGAAGCTGCGGATAGAGCAGAGGTGATGGCCTCCGGGGAAAGGAATGTTGTAATCACGTCCCTGTCAGATCTAAGGGAAAGGGAAACGAGATCCCTGCTGGACAAAAGAAGCTGTGGGAATGTAGGGAAGTAGACGTTTGTCAATTTGACATGGAGTAACCGATGAGGGATTGCACTAGGAGTAGATGCGGCCAGGAATGCATCAGGGAGGACCATCGGATCGTAATGATATGAAGTAAGATGAAGAATTTCTAATGCGGGGAATGAGGCCTCCACCCAGGCAACCGACTTTTCCATGATCGAGTTTGACATCACGAGCTTTATCTCGTAGATGCGATCCGGGTGTTCGAGTGCAGCAGCGACATCATCCTCGTGTTTGGGAGACAACTGGTCCCACTCCCACCAAATGGCAATTGGCAATGCTGGCCAGTGATCCAAGGCCAACCTGCGCGGTTTTGACGAGGGAGTGTTGGTCATGACAAGCCTCAGTCCCAAGTGGCGTGGTGATGCGAATATGAGATAGCGCCATCTCCGGCACACCTGTGCGAGTCTATGCCATTTCCATGTCACCGACAGTGGCAGACGGCGGTCAATGGGTTTCTGGTGGAGTAATCGATGGAAAGAGAATACGCAAAGAAGGACGTCATTGGGAAGAAGGTCAATTGTCACACGTTTATCAACGATCTTGGTGGTGGGTGTGGTGGTCGCGGAATAAGCCTGTGGGGTTAGAATGCGGAATTGTTAGGTCACATGTATAAACAGGACACCGTGTGCATGTAATCACCCTGGAGGTGCTGCGCGGGGTTCTGTACCTCGAGGCGCACATTATTATATGGATTGGATTCGAAAAAAAACCCCCCTGAATAAATGGTGGAAAAGTGACAGGTTGCGGGGCCCGACGGACCGGCGGTAAGGCCTGTCCCGGTTCCGGCAATTGCCGGATAAGGAGGAATGCTTGCATGTGCGATGAGTATTTTCAAAGCATGGAAAATACGGAGGGACCACAGAAACATATCCGACAACCCGAGTACTCCAAGTTGTTCAATGTGAGCGCAATTGTTGAAGGGTCTGGGCAGCTGCCACGAAATTCCAGATACAACCCACTTATAACACCATTTTGTTCACTCAGGCTCACACTGAGAATAAGTCATTCCCTGATGCCCCGGAGGACCCAGATGTGCAAATCTAGAAGTACATCATTATTCCCCTACCTCTCTGTATCTATTGCTCGTGATTGGCCTGGCTTTTGACTGTTTTTAATGTACTGGAGGCGGTAAAGGGGCATGCCGCATTCACAATCGGGCGCGTAATGTTACAATATGAACCAAAATACGATGTCCTCACAAATGCACTGTCTGTTTACATCTACGTGCAAGTTACGTAGATGTTTATGGTACATGTGGCAACTAAAAAAAAGTTAGGACGCTCAAGTATGAGAGGTACTCTTGGAAGTACAACAGTAATGGAGGCTATGGAGCGTTGGAGTAAGGCTGCGATCCCGAGAGAACGAAAATGCGCGAGAGGAAGGTTGAACGAGAAGAGGATTGGTTGACGATGTCGTTGAACGGTCGGCGATGGCAAGACGAATAGAGGTCGTCAGCGACGGGGGCGTGAGGCGGATGTCGGTGGCGAGACATAGGCAGATAACGTAGCAAGGCATGAGGCAGATGTCAGTAGAAAGGCGTGAGGTGGTCATCTAAGGCGAGAGAGAACGGCAAAAGAAACAAAGAAAGGCGCAGAACTAGAAAAATGGACGACGGCGCAGCAGGTACGCCTTGTCGTCAGACGGTCCGGCAAGAGTTGAAGCATGCAAAAATAAAGGAGAGAAATGGACCGCGGTTGCCTGGCTCGACGAGGCCAGACGCGGGGGTATTTATACGCAAGACTGAGATAGTATGAGGCGGGTATTCTACGCGCAAAGGTGAGCTCGAACCGGAAACGTGAAACGACGAACTCGAATATGGTCCTGGTGGCGACAGCGGCATCGTAGACGATGAACCGCGGTATCCGAAATCCTGAAATTTTTACGGAATGATAGTGACATGAGCAACAGCGAGTGCGTAGATATCAGGGGTGAGCGAGGTGCGGCAATGTTCAATGGTATAAGGTCTGAAGTAAATAGGCAAGTGAAGAATGGAGAGAGTCAAGTGTCTAAATCAAAAAGGGATGGAAAACGTACGAAAGGTAACCTAAGCGACCCTATATCCAGCATGATTACTTCCAGACACAGACGATATCCAGACCGAGGGGCGGCAAGCGATGCGTGCTACGTGGAGCATTGGTCTTTCAAGCTATCGACGTTAGCTGATGTAATGAGGGCAATCCGCGAGTCTTCGGTCGTAGGGATTCGGCGTGCGACGAGCAGGGCGACTTGACTGCTAGAGAAAAGGTGTCGAGTGTGGCGACGAGGGTGAAAGATAAGAGGTTTGAAGCTAGTCAGGAACAAGACGAGGACGAGAGGCTGGACGAGTTGGACTGGGAAGGAGAACGTCACGTGGTCAACAGTGGCATGGCTTGCATAGGTCGTTTCCGAGGCTCACAACTTTCACAAGTGCGGCAAGCTCAGCCCTATCCAACTGAAGAAATCCGCAATGCGCACATGATCGCCACTCCCAAAACAAAATCCGAAGAAATAGGGGCTCACGTTTGTTCGGAAGAGATTCATTCGATTATTATTTTTATCTTAATTTCCCGGGCCTCCTAGAGTACACGGTGACAGCGCATCCTTCTTCCTCCACATTGGTCCGTCTCCGTCCATCTCCATCTCCATCTCTCCATCCCCACTGCATACCCCTTTCGTCTCCTCTCTCTTCCCATTCATATGCCCCCGGTTTCCTCGGAATCTCCGAGCCTCGAGTCACTCAGCATTCAAGCTTTGAGGTAATCCCTTTTGTCTCCTATCCCCTTTCTGTTTCGTTCGTCCCTGCTTTCAGCTTATTAAAAATGTATAGACCATCCTGCTCTGTCCTCTCCTCCCCCAAAACGTGTTCCCTCTTCTCTGATCCACTCGAAAGGCTTTGAATCGCCTTACTTCTTCATCGCGCTCTACCCTTTCACCGCTTGAAGATACCTCGCACCTCATTGCCCGCTGACCCGTTACTCTCGGCCCACCTCCCCGACCAGCTACACCCCCCCTCGCCAGTTTAATCTTCTCCACGGGGTTCTTGCCTCCCTTCTCCGCACTTCTTGCTCCCACTGCTGCGGAGCGCACAACTTGAACCCGCCTTGTACCGAATCGCCTCCAATGCCCGCCATCTTACTACCCACTGGAGACACTCAACAGCCCCATATCGTTCCCTCTAAGATGGTTGATGGACATGTCACAATCCAAGTTCTCTCCAATGATGACCTTGTCTGCATTTTCTCATTCTTTCGACCCCACTGGCACCGCCGTTACTTCTCTGACTTCTCATACGTGCCCGTATCATCACTGACATGGGCATGGCACAGGCTTGCCCACGTGTGCCGAAGATGGCGATATCTCATCTTCGCGTCCCCACACCGCTTGGGATTGGGGCTTGTCATGAGTAAGGACCGACGCGGGACAAACTTAGATCTCTGGCCACCCTTGCCCATTTCTATTTGTTACAACCTGGCTCGGGAGCTGTCACCCAAGGATGAGCAGGATGTCGTTGCTATGCTCGAACATTCTGATCGCATATTCGAAATCAAGCTTACCATTTCAAACTCGCTATTAAAAAAATCAAATGCCTTGATGGAGTCGTTCCCAATGTTGGAACGCCTCTCTCTTTTCTCGCCTGATCACGGTTCTACGGTCTTTCCCAGTGGATTATTGGGAGGTCCCGCTCTCACCTCCCCCAGGTTACATTACATTGTATTGGAGGGGGTCATCGCTCCTACTTTACCTCAGCTTCTTTTGTCCAGCCGTGGTCTCATCCAGCTTTATCTTGGCAACAAGGTCCTTGCAGGTCATGGGTTCATCTCACCAGGTGTCCTCGCCGCCGCGCTTTCCGCAGCAGCTCAGCTTGAGTTCCTGCATGTCCAATTCCACTCCAATATTCACAAGGAGCAGGGAAGCACAGATTACGGGTTACCTCCACCCAATTTCGTTGTTCTCCCTTCACTTATCCATTTCGAATTCCATGGCTCTAACGTGTACCTGGAAGACCTTGTTTCCAGGATCCACGCACCTCTTCTTGAGAGGATCTGTGTTGACATCTCCCAGAAACGCCCCCGACCCTTACATATTCCGCCACTATCCCAGTTCATCTCCCGGACGAAACGCATGAGTTCGTTACCCTTTCATACTTCTATCTGCCTGGAGGATAGTAGCTTCACAATCTCACACACATTGGGAATCCGGGGACACATTTGCTTCACATTGACATGTGATTTGGGGATCTTGGAGGTGTCTCAAGTGATTTACATCTGTGGACAACTGTTTCCACTCATGTCTGGCGTGGAACGAGTAAGCATAGATGTAGACATTTGTCCACTAAATCCGCCGGATGAAACAGACGTCATGCGATGGTTGCGGCTATTCCGTCTTTTCGATTGTGCACAAGAGTTGGAATTGGGGAGCGGTTATTCAGTGTATGAAGTGGACGGCACTCCAAAGATGGGGCAGGAAGTCTTGCCAGTATTGCGCGTCCTCCGGCTTGACATGGGCTCAGGAGTTCCACGATTCATAAAGTCATTCGTTACTGATCGTGAACTCACTGGTCGACCCATCGTCCAGATTCGTTCGTGCAGACATCTTGAAAATGGAACATTTTCCTAGAAGATCATGTTAATGACAGGTGCGAAAAATTGTGCCTTTATCTATACACTATTAATGTTCTCTGCCAGCGTTTACCTCTTATTTAGAATATGAAAAAAAAAAACATGCAGCATTTGTTTTTTCAACTACCCGCTGAAAATAGACGTCGTCCCATCTTTGTGACCACGGTTGGGGAAATGAATAAATTGGTGTCGCCAAAGTCACGCTCACGTACGGGCAGAACCATTTCGTCCTGGGTAGCAGTTGGTCGCCGCCGCTGCCAGTCCACACGCTCGGCTTTTGACTCTGACGCTATTCACTGCCCGGTGTAAAATGCTTTAGCTGACCCACATCTACCGTTACTTGATGCGTATTAGCCTGACCTCCCATTTTCGTAAAAATAATAATATTTATTCGTGATGATGATGATCACACTTCTCTACAACACGCATTATATGCCATCAGGCTAAGCGATGTCCGTGCCCGGAACAAAATGCTACGCCATTTGAGGGTTTCGACTTCATGAAAGGGCCGGAGAAGTTGCAACTATGGTGCGGGTTCCGTCACGTCGTCAGATCCCAGCTCTCTTTGTTGAGGGCGATACGCCGGGATTTTAAGCTGTTTCGCGACGGGCATGAGCAGAGTTGTCTGGAAATGCAAACCACGCTGGACATCTGCCAGCCTTGCTCATCTCGACACAGTAGATTGAAGCTGCTTCCCCGAGTACGTGGCACGGCTCCGAAATCGTGTCGTATGGAAAAGTCCTCTCCGCAAAGTTCGATGGATGTGAGTGAGATGAGGCCACGACGTTAGCTGCTTTCGTCCCGGAACTGAGATGGTTGAAGGACAGCGAGGACGCTCTGAGACAGACACGGGAGGCCTCTCGAGCAGAGACGCGTCGATCCTGGATATGAAGACTTCTAGGTACTTGCCGGAACCTACGAAGCGGAATTCAATAAGAGCGCGGAGAACGAGAAGCGTGGCAGGCGGAGGCGGGTTCGCGCTTCTCTGTTCTGGGAAGGTCCTGGAGTCGGGGCGGATGAAAAGGCTCTTGGGCTGGGTGGACATGGACCGTACTGGGCGGCTGTGAGCGTCTCTGGGGAAAGGAATCCGTCACTCACGACGCAGTCGCCGCCAACGTAGAGGAAAACGGGGTCTCTGCTGGACAGAAGGTGATGTGGTGATGTAGGAAAGGAGAGCCTCTTAAAGCCGAGACGCCAACTTATGAGAGTGTGGAATAGGGCATAAAGATGGAAAGAATCAACACAGTTGAAAAAAAAAAAAGGAAAGCAAGCAGGGTGCCGACCTGAGATTTTCAGGCGCATTGGCCCATTGTGAGGCTCTGACCTAGTCAACTAGAGGAAGATGTGAAGTCCACGTGAACTCTCCTGGGACGTTCTACGCCCTCTCCGTGTATATCACTCGTCTTCGGGTCCTTCGGCCCTAACTGGCTCGATTCCTGCGTCTGATGGTGGGCATATCTACCAGCGCACTGTAGCAGTCTCAACCCTGAACCTCTTTCCCTTCTGTTGCACTCTTCCTCATGTAGTGAGTACGGTGGTGGGGGAATGGGTGGCGGGATGGTGACGATGACAGGTGAAGGTGTTCGACGCACGTAGGCGGAAGGCGGAACGTGGAACGTGAAGAACGACCACCGGAACGTGTCCTTTCCCTGTTAGAGGCAATCAAGAATGGTCGGGAGATATTGCGGGGTACTGGGGTGAAGATGAGAACATTCACCGGAAGACGATTTACCGACGACGACGGACAGGTCCTCAGCTGCTGACCCATCGCGTCGTCCGGCCTTGACTTCCAACTTGCCGGTGAGAGAGATAAAGCGGAAAGGAGAGTGTTTAGAAAGACATGAGTAGGAGATCGAGGATGCAAAAAAGAAAAATTATGAGGGAAAAGGGCAGGCTCCTAACCAGCCGTCGGTGCTGGTTACACCTAATCCTGGTAGCGTACGAATCCTGGCAGCTGTGGATGTACAGAATTAGCCAATCAGAGTCCTTACGGGCCATGCCGAAGATGATTAACTTCACAAACCACCGACTGGGCAGGTTGCGCGAAACTAAAGTTCATGGTTGACATAATCACATTCGGCATGACCCGAAATCACTCTGATTGGCTATACACATCTACAAGAATTTATATGCTACTGTAGCGCTGACTGTGAGTCCGCGCTGTGAGTTTGGGAAGGAGGAAATAAGGGGGATAGAACCAGGGTCACGCCCAACAAGGAGGATGCGCGATGGAGCGTAGCAAGGAGGCAGATAGACGGGCGTTACTTGTGCAACTGCGGGAGGGTATGCAAGATTGCGTAAACGACCTAGCAAGGACTTTTTAGCATTGTAGAAGAAAAGGAAACGTACAAGAAAACAAGGTTGACTTCAACAGGACCACTGCGTCACTGATTCAAAGCCAATAAAGCTGGAAGGAAGAGAGAAAACAAGCACACAATAGAGGGGAAAACTGGGCCACAATTGCCTGCTGTTCAGCAAGGCGGGCAATGTGTATTTATACATCGACAACGGCAAGGTAGAACAAGTATGCTACAAATAGTAGTGAGTAAAGAAAAGGGAAAAGAAGGGAATGTGCTTCGCCAGTGACACTCCCACATGGCGATGTAATCAAAAAGAACAATCAGTATTCAATTTTGAGGGGTAATGAGCATTGTCTCAAGGGGCGCGACTGTGGGCACATGGTCAAAGCATCGACGGTGTTTGTGCTTGGGCCATTGGACTGAGCGAAAAAGGGAAACTGAAGGAGTGTGTGCAGGGGAGAAGGGAAAGATAAGGAAAGCAGGATTTAACAATGACAAGGGAAAACAAGGTGACAAGGCGAAACATGCATTGTCATTGAAGCAAGGGTGGTGGGCAATCCAAGAGTCTTTGGTACGGAACTTGAACACAAGGCTTGACAAAGCGATAGAACCGGAAATGGACAAGGTGAGGGGCGGCGAGGCGGTGGATGGTGGTGGTGATGAGTGGGTAAGGAGGTGGTGACGGCGAGTGAGCCATGGAGAACAACGGGTCATGTGGATTCGTTAGCACACACATGAGATGTTCACACGAAGCGCGAAGGCAGATCCGTGCTCAGAGATAAGGCATTGTGGGTCATGGGACTCGTTTCTGAGATCAATGCATACTCCATCCTTACACCTCCCCAGGGGTTTAAATTTCGACCCTCCTGGGTCGACTCATCACCACGTGGATCCGCACCTCTTGCCAGGGTGTCATCGGATTTGAGGGATGCAAGGTCATCGCCATCCACAACATGTGTGACTGGAATAAAAGACTGTGAGTGCGCATAGTAGGGGATAAGTCTGAAGGCTGCATAGCGTAGTTTGGAAATCGCGCCATCAAGTTCACCAAGGCAGTAAGTGCCATTGCGGGTGCGTCGGAGCACGACCATTGGTCCAAGGTATCGTAGCTTCATCTTGTCCATATTCAGATTGGTGTTGCGTACAAGAACAAGAGATCCCAGTGTAAAATTGAGATCATGGATGGTGTTCGCATACTGCTTCTTGAACTGGTGGACTGAGGAGTGACGGCTGGCAAGGATGCGGTTGTGTATGGAGGCAAGGTTGTCTGGGCGTTTCTGCAACTGGTGGGTGTGAACAGCTATGAGGTTTTCCATAGAGAGCGGCTGTGTGAGGTCAGGTACAAGGAAGGTAGCCTGAATAAGGTCAAAGGGAAGGATGGGCTCCACACCGTGCACCATGTAGAAAGGGGAGTAGCCAGTTGACTTGCAAACTGTGGCATGATCAGCCCAGAATGCGAAGAGGGTGACTGTCGGCCAGCAGGAGTCCTTTCCATCGCATGCTTTAAAGATGGAATCTTGAATGGTGCGATGCTGACGTTCAACAATGCCGTTTGCCTGGGAGTTGTACACTGAAATGTGGATGTGGTGAATTCCATACTTGTCCGCAAGCCACTCTAGAGCTGTGATGTATGCTGTACCATTATCAGTAACGATTTCGCCTACTGCGCCCCATCTGCACAGGATCTCTTCGAAGATGAAGTTGCCAAGTGTGCGGCCGGTCTCCACGTGAAGGGCGCGCCATTCGGGCCATGCTGTGAGTGAGCACTGGGCTTGCACGATATACCTGAAGCCTCCTGCAGGTGGCATGAACATGGTGTCGATGTACACTTTGCAGAATAGTGGCGCGGGGGTATCAATGGTAGGTGGCAGTCAGATCTTGGTGGTTTGCCAGATTTGGCATTGATGGCACATTTGGACATACCACTTGACATTGCTTTCGAGTGCTGGCCACCAAAAACGATCGAGTAGGGCATGGCATGTTGAATAGAAGCCCTTGTGACCAAGCTTGTCATGTGCATCGCAAACGAGCGCATGTTGCACCAAGGGTTGTGCGTAAAGCTGATGTCGGCCACTGTGCTGTCGGCACCATAGTTGTCCTCCTGTGATAAGGAAGCGCTGTGCCCTGCTGATAAAACAAGTGAGTGCATCGGCTGGCAAGTTGGAAGGGGTGTGACACAAGAGGAGGTATTGCCAGATCCGATCTATCTCTGCATCGGCTTTGCTTGCGTTGTCGTTTGCTGGGAACTTGATTGGTGTGGAGTCTTCAATGTGATTGTTGTTGAAGTAGTTGGGGGTTGGAAGGATGTGGGTGGAATCATTGTTGTTGTTGAGGTCGGTGCTGTTGTTGTTGTCGATGTTGTTGGTTTTGTTGATGTCAAAGTTGTTGTTGATAACATTGTTGTTGTTGTTGTTGTTGTTGGGAATGTTGATGTTGCGATCTGGTTCTTCTGTGTTGAATGGTGGTGTTGAGCGGGAAGTGTCGGCAAGGCATGGTCTGCTGCGCACTTGGGATGTGTCAGTGGAGATGAACTCACTGGTGCGAAATCGCGCAGGAAGGCAGTGGTCGTGGCAAGGGCATGCACACCGAACGAAGTCATCATTGTCACTGGAGGTCTCAAGCAAGAGCACAAGTACATCTGTGCGGTGCACGTCAGTGGGGAATGTGTTGAACCAGCTCACCACCCAGATGCCAAGGGATAGCATGCTGTCAACCCAATCCTTGGGGTCATTGTGTTCTTCTTCGCCCAGGGCTGGTTCACATCACAAAAGGCCATCGGGTCCTTTATGCTTGCTTGCGGGGACATGTACTAGTTTGAAGTTGAATAACAGTATAGCTGCAATCCATCAATTGATGGCTGCATTCGGTTGGATATCGGGGTTGCTGAGCATTCCTCTAATGTAGCTAGCGTCAACTTCAACGATGAGATTGCGAGCTCCGATGAGGTAGAGGCAGGTGGCGTGGAGGGCACAAAAAAGCCCATAAAGCTCAAGCTTGGCTTGAGAATAGCGGGACTTGTGCTCATTCCACGCAATAGAGCCAAAGCGCAAGGGGCGGCGGTGTCCATCGGAGCAGTCTTGCACGAGAATCCATCCTACACCGCGGACAGATGAATCAACTGATAAGTATACGGCGTGGTCAGTAGAGTAGTCGATGGAGATGAGGGCTGAGGAATGGACGATGGCGCTTTTGAGTGATTGCATCGCTTGCTCATGTTCTTCTTGCCAGACAAAGGGTGCACCTTTGCGAGTGAGATCAACAAGTGGCCAGGCAATGGTGGAGAAGTTCTTGATCCATATACGCATGTAGCCAGCAATGCCAAGGAAGGCACGGACGTCGGAGAGGTTCTTGCAGTTGGGCCAGTCGCGAATTTTGGCAATCTTGGAGTCGTCAGGGACGCAGCCTTCATAATTGCACTTGTGTCCTAAGATGACAACTTCTGGGACAGCGATGAAGATCTTCTTTGCCAAGATGGTTGCGCCGGCACAAAGGAAACGATGGAGGATTCGGTGGACGTTGTTGACATGTTCCCAGATGAATCGACGGATCTGAGGGTTAGCTGGGATGGTCTTGTACCCACTGTCCTCAGTCTCATAGCGGGTTTGTGGTCCTTTGATGGTAGAATCATCCATGAAGGGCTGCGTGGGGTCAGGTATCTCCGGCTTGAGGATAAATGTGACATTGGCATGAAATATTGGAACAGCCCTGGTCCATCCTTGAGGTACGGTTGTTAGTCTTTGTGCTCCTATAGGGGACTGTACTGTGGTGAGGTCATGAGATGCAGGATCTAAAGTGTGATGATCATAACTGGAGAACAAGTCCAGCATTGTGTAACAGGATCAGCTGGCCATGGACTCGATGACTTGATCCGGGATGGGAGGGACACCCAAATTGCGGATGGTGACGGCATTGAGGGGCTGGAGGTTGTGCACGATATGCAGATCACCGCTCTTCTTGTAAATGCAAAACCAGCAAGACTGATAAGATGAGTCGGAAGGCTTGTATACACCAGTGGCGATCTTCTCTCGGAACAACTTGATGACCTTTTCTAAGATGCCCGGTGGAATCGGGAGGTTCTTCTGTGCCCATGGAACGTGCTTGATGACCGGGATTTTGATGGGCACGAAATACTCATCCTTGAACCGCCCTTTCTCTGCATCTGTCCAGGCTAGTGTGCGTTCATTTACTTTGAGGACGTGCTGTACCAACTTAAGCTCCTCAGGCCAGAGGAAGTTGTTGTGATTGAGCTGGAGTTTGTCAAGGGGTTCTTGGCTTAGGCATTCACTGGGTGTAAAGTCGGGTGGGTGAGTTGGCAGTGGCGGGAGCGACAGGAGGGGGTCTTCAGGAATGTGGTGGACTGAGCGGTATTCTTTGGGCAGTGTTGTAGGAATGGGTCGGACCTTCTTGTCGACTCGCTTGTATTTGAGGATGAGGACGGTGGGATCAGCAGGTGGAGGCGATGGAAATTTGTGCAGTGTGATGACTTGTTCTGGGCGCAAGGGAGGAGAAGCGAGGTTGATGACAGAGAGCATTTTGACTGCCATTGTGTGTCTGATACGCGGCCGTGCAGGGACATACACTCTGTGCACGATGTTAGTAGGGTCATGCACTGAGACCTCGACTTCGCCACTTGGAAGGTCTTCGATCCAACAGAGTGCAGTTTGTCCGAAAGGCCAGCCCAAGAGAATCTTGAAAGATGCATGCTCGACAATGTGCACATGGATTTTGAGCGACATGTTGCCAACCTGTAGTGTAAGGTTCTTGGCGCATCCTACCGTCCAGTTTGTAGCACCGTTGGCTCCTTCCATTTCGATGAGCCGCTGAAAATTGATGCAAGCTCTGAGCGATTGCACAAGGTCATATCGTATGACGTTAATCTGTGACCCAGTATCAAGGATGGCTGGGATCTTGACACTGCCGTTAACGAGGACGTCGATCTCTTGTAGCGGAAGGCAGAAGGTGGGAGGTTGATTGTTGATGAGCAAGTGTGATTCCAAACCATTGGGAGTGTCGTCATGCACAGTTGTTCAACGTGAGGCCAGAGCTTGCAAATCTCCTGCAGCCACTACCTCGTATTCGTTAGTCTCCATGCATTGCACCTTAAGCTTTTCAGCCATGTTTTTGTGAATTGCAGGGCTGGCTGCCAAGACATGAGTGGGCATGGTGAGCAAGAGTTTGCCCTTCATGAGGTATTCTTCTAGCTCCATGGTGAGCTGTTGGTCTTCCGCATTGGATTGATACCGGTATTGGGTGTTGGGCCAAGTACTGCTGGAGCTGGTGTTTGGTGCTTGAGTTGGTGGAGGAGGTGCTGAGAGTTCCAGGGCTTTGCTCGCTTTGTCCACTTGCTTCTTTTCAGTAGTGAACACCTCAAAAATGTCATGTGGGAATTCTTCTTCATCTGTGGTGATGCTATCCTTGACTTGTAGGATGTGAGACTCGACAACTTCTTCGATCTGGCTGGTGGAAGCGTTGCTGGGGTCGAAGTGAGGCAGCGTGTCTTGAGTGAAGATACCGCGTGACTGGGCTGGTGCCGCAGTGGGAGCGATCTGTGAGTTTAGCCATGTGTCGATACTCACCTTCAGTCCTCTCCTGGAGCCGTCGAATGGGACCAGTTGACCATTCAGCAAATGAATGCGGTCGTTGACGATGGAGGCGCATCCCGATTTGATGTATTTGCCTGCAATGGCACAATCACGGACTTGGTGGTTTTCAGTGCAGCAAAACGCGCATGCCTTGGGACGCAGTCCAAAATGGAAGAAGGAGGCAGTAGTGCCAGTGCTTGCGGCAGGCGCGGATGGTGTAGGTGCTGGTGCTGTGGTAGGCGCGCTCCATGGCTGCGACATGGGAGGCTGTGGGGCTGCGGGCTGATATGAGTAAGTTATGGTGGGGGAGCCGGTTCTGTACTCTGGTTTGGGAATGCCGAACATGGCTTCAGGGAAGCGCTTTGCGCATTGCGCGAACAGAATAGCGTAACTCTTTTCCCGTACCAAGAGATTGTAAAGTCACCCAATCATATCCTCCAACTCCTTGTTGTCATGCTGGTTGTCCTTGAATCGTACGGTTCTTGTTTCAACGCACGGCAATGAGTGTCAGTGCCCCCGGCTTGACTGTTGTTCTTGGTTGCTTGACAGAGCCTCTTCGTCTTCCGACTCTTGACCTTCGAAGGAGGTTCCGCATGCCCGTCTGCACCTGGAAGCGCGTCCATCACATTCGGTTTCTTGTTGATCGCGCGTGCTACGCTCCATCCTTCATTCTCGCGTGTGGTTGGACTTGTTTCATCATGGGGGTGGCTCCTGGTAAAGGAAGTTGTCATCACCTGAAAATACAGCTCTTGCGATCTTGAGGACTTCCTTGATGCTGAAAGCTTGTCCTTTCGGTTTGTCTGGATGCTTGGCGATGAGGCATTTGTGCAACTCTTGTTGATCTTCCGGGTGGAATCTGTGCCAAAATATGGCATTGTACTCACCCTTGGTTATGCGTCCCGATTTGAGGAGGGTTTTGCTGAGCGAGTTGAATTTGCGTTGATAGTTGATAACGTCAGTTTTGTCGCTCATGCACTTCCGAGTGTACTTGTTTGCGAAGTCTAGCAGTTTCTGTTTTGAAAACTGGCCTTCGGTGGTGGGGTTGATGTATTCTTTGCATAACTCGTTGCAGAAGTTGTCCCAGTTGCGGTCAGTATATCCTGGAAGCGCTTGCCAGATGTGGCGCTGAGAGCGATCAATGTACCGAATAACCGTTTCCACCTTTTGTGGGCCAGTGAGACCACACTTATCCGCTAGCTCCTCATATTCGTCTAAGAAGTCCTCAATGGGGTGTTTGACTTCTCCTGAGTAGAATGGCGCAAGCTTGGATCGCTTGGAAGGCATGGCAGCGACACCTTGAGGAGAGGCGTAGACTACTGCCTGTGGGGCTTGGGGAATGGGTTGAAGTGGTGGAGGCAGTAGGGCTCTTGTGAATTGAGGCTGTGGCGGGAGTCTAGCACGTGGGCGTTGTCTTGGAGGCTGGGGTGGTGCTTGATAGGGGCGTGGCGGGAGTGGTGGTGGGAGTTGCTTGAGTTGCTCGTCATCGGAGTCCAACAATTTGTTGCCGCTTAAGAGTGTGTGTCGCCATGGCATGTTGTTGTTTTCGGGTGTGGGAGGTGACAGTGGTGGCGGGCGAATGCTGAGGGTTCCTGGTATGTCGAAATCTATCACAGGCAACGGAGGGTCCGTTGCGTAGCATGGAGGTGGAATGAAAAGGATAGGAGTTGATGGGGTGCTATCTGATGCGAGTGGGAGACTTGGGGGTGAATCAGAAGTGTTGGGCATGGGTGAGCTGAGATGAAGGGCTTGAGTGATGTTTGATATGAACTCGGACACAGGGACGTCCGAAACGAGTGGGGTGTTGAAGACGAGGAATAGACATTGAATTGTGTTGGGTTGTCTCAGCGCTTGTGGTGTAACCAGGATGGGAGCTTCTTGCTGGGGTTGGACGCTTTGAACGAAATGCCCAAGATGGTCCCTTTGCTGAGGTCTAGTGGGCATGCGCAAGGTTGCCAAAGGCAACCAAGTGCAAAATATAGAATCTAAAATGGAGAAAAGAGGGTATGAAGCAGCAAACCTGAAAGGTCTACTGCCTCACTGGGGCAGCCACTTTGTAGCGCTGACTGTGAGTCCATGCCATGAGTTCGGGAAGGAGGAAATAAGGGGGATAGAACCAGGGTCATGCCCGACAAGGAGGATGCGCGATGGAGCATAGCGAGGAGGCGGATAGACGGGCGTTACTCGTGTGACCGCAGGAGGGTATGCGAGATCATGTAAATGACCTAGCAAGGACTTTTTAGCGTTGTAGAAGAAAAGAAAACGTACAAGAAAACAAGGTTGACTTCGACGGGACTGCTGTGTCACCGATTCAAAGCCAATAAAGCTGGAAGGAAGAGAGAAAACAAGCACACAATAGAGGGGAAAACTGGGCCGCGATTGCTTGCTGTTCAGCAAGGCGGGCGATGTGTATTTATACGTTGACGACGGCAAGGTAGAACAAGTATGCTACGAATAGTAGTGAGTAAAGAAAAGGGAAAAGAAGGGAATGTGCTTTGCCGGTGACACTCCTGCGTGGCGATGTAATCGAAAAGAACAATCAGTATTCAATTTTGAGGGGTAACGAGCGTTGTCTCAAGGGGTGCGACTGCAGGCATGTGGTCAAAGCGTTGACGGTGTTTGTGCTTGGGCTGTTGGACTGAGCGAAAAAGGGAAACTGAAGGAGTGTGTGCAGGGGAGAAGGGAAAGATAAGGAAAGCAGGATTTAATGATGACAAGGGAAAACAAGGTGACAAGGCGAAACATGCATTGTCGTTGAAGCGAGGGTGGTGGGTGATCCAAGAGTCTTCGGTATGGAACTTGAACATGAGGCTTGACAAAGCAATAGAACCGGAAATGGATGAGGTGAGGGGCGGCAAGGCGGTGGATGGCGGCAGCGACAAGTGGGTGAGGAGGCGATGACGGCAAGTGAGCCGTGGAGAACAACGGGTCACATGGATTTGTCAGCACACACACAAGATGTTCACACAAAGCGCAAAGGTGGATCCGCGCTCAGAGATAAGGCGTTGTGGGTCACAGGACTCATTTCCGAGGTCAATACATACTCCATCCTTACACTACACTACTAGGATTAGGCATAACCTGCCCAGTTGGCTGGTTAGGAGCCTGGGAAAAGGGGAGTCGGAAGTGTGTTGACTTGGCTAACAGTACAGTATGCGGGCCGACTTGGACAACGTTCGCGACAGTCGGTCTCAATGGGCCGGGTGGCTGACGCAGACTTGAACGGCGTCACATGGTTCGGGTGCGGCGAACCTGGGCTGGGCTGGTCAGTGCTCGTTTGAGTCGTTTCCGAGGCCACCACATCTCCCGGCTTTACAGAATGACCAAGATCTTAACTCTCCCATGCTAATACAACGTTCAATGATCACTCACTTATGCCAAGCAAAACTTAGTCCAGCGCTCGACCTAATTTGTGTTCATCTGTTTCGAGTAATCACCTTGTGTCTGTGCGAAAACAAACCACAATACTAATATTGACATGCGGCACAATGGACTCCGCCCCAACCCTCCGCCCCACCACTTCCCACCCTTGCCGCCATTTCCTCGCAGCGAATCACGCCCCCCCCCCCCTTTCCAGAAGATCCCATTTCTTCCATACTTGCAAGATGGCCAACCAGTCAGGATCCGTTTCTTTTCAAAGCCTTCTCGAATCTGCATTGCTGCGGTACAAGAAAAAGACAGGCGTCACTTTATCCAAACATCCTCTTGCCTTGCAACTCCAAAGTTGCGACTCAGTCAAGGACTTTAACAAGCTTCTGCAAGATACAGCAAAGGACATCAGAGGAAGTGAAAGGATCGCCAAATCAATGAACACTATTGTGTCAATTCTAACGCCACTTTCTTCCCTTGCCTCCCTCCCTGACTCTGTCGGCATGGTATGTTAGAAGGCGCCCATGGCCGTTTCATATCTTGACCTTTTTTACAGGCATTTCCTCCTGTGAAGGCCATACAGGCTTGTCTCGGTGTCCTACTCGATGTATGTGCCGTTCTCTGGTCTATATCTAGATTTCATTGTGACACCCAAGTGAATCAGTTGGCAAAGAGCGAAATATCCAGCTTCGACACACTTGTCAACTGGCTTGAGTCGATTGAAAACTTCATCAGCCACCTTGGTGTATATACAGACCAAACTCTACCGCCCGCAATGGTTGAGATAGTGGTTAAGATAATGGAGGAATTGATCACCACACTTGCCTTGGTGACCAAAAAGCTCAAGGAGCGAAAATGAGGTGAGTTCGTCCTTGCTGACAAGTTGCCTCACTCAGCGTGTCGCAGACAAACTTAGGTGTCTTTTGAGGGGGAAAGCGGCAGATGAGGAAATCAAGGAGGCACTACAGAGATTGGACCGACTTACACAAGACAAGCTTAGGAATGTCGCAGCTCAGACCCTCGGTGTCGTCAGTAGTGAGCAAATGCACTCTGCTTTTTATATGATGTCTACTGAATATCCCTTTCTAGATGTCCAAGCATCCATTGACAGTATGTTTTTTCCGCGATAGCAAGGTGCCTCCTTTTCTGACTGACTGCCAGAAATCCTACCCAAAATGGCCAACAACGTGGATGAGTTGAAACGTCAGTCATCTCCTGACATTTCACAGTGCTAACTATAAGTGCTGAGATTGTCTGGCAGGTGCCCAGTTGCAGGGAAATATTTGAAGCTGGCTCTCCCCCCCAGATCCATGGAAGAATTTCAATATTGCCCGCGGATCACGGCACAAAGAGACCGGCTTGTGGTTTGTTAACAGCAAGACATTCTCAGAATGGAAAGCTTCTGGACCGAGTTCCCTCCTATGGATTAATGGGAAGCGTCAGTTACCCGCCAATGCTCACATTTTTGCAGGCACTGATAGACTTCCCTTTTGTAGCGGGCGCTGGTAAAAGCGTCCTTTGGTATGCTAGCATTTTCCCGTCTGTATTGCATCTTGGGGGTTGACATTGTTGGCCAGTTCTGCAATTATCGAAGACATCGAGACAATGCAGAAATCTGGGAATGCATCACTTGCCATGTACTACTACGACTTCAGGGACGATCTAAAGAAGGACCTCCAGGGGCTACTCTCATCGGTGTTATTCCAGCTTTGCAACCAGTCCGATTCCTACTACATGGTGCTTTCCGCTTTCCATTCAACACACCGCAATGGTGCACAAAGCCCCCGTGATGAAGAGCTTATCCGGTGTTTAGTGGACTTGGTGAAACTGCCCGGGCCACCACCAATTTATCTGATCGTGGATGGGTTAGATGAAAGTCCAAACACATCTACTCAGTCGTTCCATCGTGAGCAGGTTCTATCATTTTTGGACGACCTTGTCAAGGCACAGCTGCAAAACCTGCGCTTATGCATCACTAGCCAACTGGAGGTCGATATCATAGCTATCCTTGAGCCTTTAGCTTTCCATTCTGTTCGTCTGGAAAACAAGAGTGGACAAAAGGAGGACATTAAGGACTATATCAAGTCGATTGTTCATGTGGATAAAAAGATGGAAAGCTGGAGCCTGAAGCACAAGCAACTTGTGGTTGATGTCTTAACCAAAAAAGCGGATGGAATGTAAGGCCTTTATACCTTCAAGCTATGCCTTCACGATACTCACCCATACGTTTGGTAGGTTTAGATGGGTGGATTGCCAGCTCAAATACCTTGCCAGATGCCTCCCAGTGGATCTTGAGCATGCTCTGAATGAATTACTGGCGACACTCGATGAGACCTATGAATGTACCTTGGGAGAGATCAAGGATGCGAACTGGGAAGCTGCCCAGCGGCTCCTCCAATGTGTCGCCGTGGCTTCCCGCCCCCTCTGGGTTGAGGAACTAGGAGAAATTCTCGCATTTAATTTCAACGCAGGACCGATTCCGAAATTTCATGTGGATTGTCGCCTGAAAGATCCAGTTAAAGCGGTGCTATCCATATGTTCCACATTGCTTTCCATTGTCGATGTCGAGAATTCCCAAGTTGTACAATTTGGGCACTTCTTGGTGAAAGAGTTCTTGACCTCTACCCATTTTGCCCAAAAATGCAACGCAATTTCCAGCCATTACCACATCTCCATGTCACCTGCTCATAGTGCTGTTGCCCAAGCATGTCTAGGTATTCTATTGCACCTTCCCGAAAATGTCACCAAAGATAGCCTGGTGCAATATCCCCTTGCAGAATACGCTAGCGAACACTGGTTTGAGCATGCTCGTTTCGAGGGTGTGTTGCAAAGTGTAATTGAGGGGATGAAACAACTCTTTGACGGGACAAAGCTACATTTTTCTATTTGGCTCTGGATATATGACCCAACATTGCCCACCTGGAAGCGGCCATGGACCAGACAAGCTGAAAAGCCTTTTCCACCCACTGGGACCCCTTTACATTACACTACATTTTGTGGCCTATGCGAAGTTGTAGAGGTCTTAGCCATTGGCCCCCAGGATTTGGACTCTTGGTACTTCAATGATGAGTTAACTCCTTTGCATCTGGCATCCCAAGAGGGTCATCTTGATATCGGATCGTTCCTTGTCAAGCACGGCACCAACGTAGCAGCTCAGAACCAGCATGGCTTGACTCTGCTCCATCAGGCATCACGAGGGGGTCATCTTGATCTTGCACAGTTCCTTGTTGAGCACGGTGCCAACGCGGCAGACCAGGACCAGGATGGCTCGACTCCACTTCATCAGGCGTCACAACGGGGTCATCTTGATCTCGCACAGTTTCTCATCAAGCAGGGTGCCAACGCAGCAGCCCAGGACCAGTGTGGCTCAACTCCGCTTCATCAGGCATCAGAATGGGGTCATCTCGATCTTGCACAGTTCCTCATTGAGCACGGTGCCAACATGGCAGACAAGGACCAGCGTGGCTTGACTCCGCTTCATCGGGCATCACTATGGGGTCATCTTGATCTTGCACAGCTCCTTGTTGAGCACAGTGCCAACGCAGTAGCCCAGGACCAGGATGGCTTGACTCCCCTCCATCAGGCGTCACTAGGGGGTCATCTCAATCTCGCACTGTTCCTTGTTGAGCACGGTGCCAATGCAGCAGACCAGGACCAGGATGGCTCGACTCCGCTTCATCAGGCATCACAACGGGGTCATCTCGATCTTGCACAGTTCCTCATCGAGCACGGTGCCAACGTGGCAGACCAGGACCAGGATGGCTCGACTCCGCTTTATCAGGCCCAACAAGAAATGAGTCGACACTATGTGACTTCATTCGACGTTATGCAGCTCACCAAGTCTCTGATCAGATAGCATCGATGGAAGCCAATGTTTGGCAAAAATATGGTTGCTATCTGATGCTATATGATCTTGGCTGAATGGTGATTCTTGATCATTTCACACCTATTGTTGTCAGAAAATACTGGTATTTTTTGATCCTATGTGACTACAAAACACCCTGTTCTTCCTTTCCACATCCCAGGGTCCTTGATCGCGTCCACGGCCCACTGCGTCCACAAGTCCACCATGTCCCCAAGTCCACTGCATCCACAAGTCCACTGCGTCTGCAACTCCACTGTGTCCGCCACATCCGCAAGTCCGCAAGTCCACCATGTCTGCCACAACCGCTGTTATGCACAGACTCTGCATATTTGTAAGGACTGCGACAAGTACTTACAGGTAAGCGTTTAGAGTCTACCTTTAGTTATAAAGGTCGCACAGTTTAGTGCAAAGCTAAGTTAAGACTAACTTAGATAGTATAGCAGACTCTAGGTGCTTGACTTAGAGCGCAAGGGAATTGCTTAGAGTGATGGGAATGGGAGTGAACGCTCTAAGGAGCTTTAGGTCCTGGGATTACTGCAGAGACCAAGTCTGGAGAGTTGGGGGCTCTTCAGGAGGTCTTATATACATGAGCTACCTAGTCATCTATCTAACGAGTCAAGGAATGCGTAGCAGGCCTTGGTAATGGATGAGTAAGTAGTTACTAAGGTAAACTATCATATGCAAAAGAGATTACAGTCCGCAGTAGAGAACTGCTTCACGCGTTAGAGATATACCGAGAGGTATGACTCTGAATGAGTCGAAGTGACTTGTACAGTATGGCTGATGTAATGCGTGGGAGTAGTGGTCGGAATAGGAAGGTACTGTGGCTGTAATGTAATTAGTACGCATTAAGTGATAACTGCTATGTATCTAGATAACGGGTAAGGCTGAGAATGCAGGAAAGCGGTAATGGGTATCGTACTAATAAGGAAGGAGAGCTGATATAAGCGAATGCACGTCATTAAGTGGTACTTAACTGCGTAAATGCTTGATAAATCGAAGGAGCTGTAACATGACTCCCTGATCAGGTCTGAAATACCGTAAGCGATCAGATATCGATTAAGGCGTCGAATGATCTTCAGATCTGAGATTTATCTAAGATGAAATGACTTTAACATCATAATGAAAATCAGCTTAAGTCGCAGATGATATCGTAACAAATCTGGTTAAGTAGATTCGTAAGTGACAGAAGTTTACTTAATATCATTCAAGGGAGATGAATGACACGTGTTTGCAAATCGGAATAGAGACCAGACGAACAGGTAATCGGTCAGAAAGAGACAAATACTTTGAGATGCGTAAAATAATAACGGAACGGAAAGGTAAGTGGTAATAACCAAATTAAGTATGAAATGTGTCAAATGATGGGAGTCAAGAAAATAGTAAACATAGGAGAGAAAAGAGAAGCGAAGGGTTAGTCTAAAGTTAAACCCTTATCGTAATAGTACAGTTTAAGACGGAAACTGGAAAAGTGGAAATCTTGACAAAAAGAGAAAACAAACAAATAAAGGAAAGTCCACAAGTTGAGTGTGGACGGGAACGGGCTGTGGCGTAAAAGAAGGTACCATACTGCTACACTAAGGTAGTCCATATAGTAAGTAATACGCTTGTAAGTAAACCAAGTCCAAAATGCTAAAGATAGCGATATTGGTAGGTGTTACCTATTTGAAGCAGAATACCTTCTTGTTGCGGGGACACTCACGGCAAATATGTCCAAGTTGGTGGCACTTGTGGCAGTGCTTGCTCTTGTTGGAGCGTGGGCCAGCCGGAGTGGGCTTCCTGTTCTGGTATTTGCGGATATCGCAGGTGTGATTATGTAAAACACGGATTTGGTTAGCATAATCGGTTGGAAGAGGACATGGTATGCATACAGGGACGAATTTGGGACGGCACACAGAGGCGGGCGGGCTGAGTGTGATCGCGCTGGACATGTAACAGTCGATGGCAGTGTTAGTGCCGGAATAGGTGATGTGACCGTGGAAGGGGGCGACGGCGCGGAAGAATGTGGCGTAGGCTTTGGGGTATCCTTTAAAGTCTTCCACGTGGGCGAGAATACGTCCTAAAATGTTAGCATTCTTGAGCGCGCTAAGCGCTTCCATACATCGCTCTAGATAGTACATGTGACGTTCTTGGAGTGTGTTGATCTGGTGTTGAGTGGCGTACTGTGCCTCTTGGTAATGGCGGTAAGTGAGGACTCCTGCAAGGAGGTCCTTGGGGCAGTGCTCAGCAAGGATCCAGTCGATTACCTCACCACATTGTGCTTTGGAGTCTAAGACTTCTAGCTGTGAGGGGGTGAGCGTCGGGCATATGTAATCGACGGGGGTAGGGCATAAGCCTCAGAGTATGATCAGATAATTCTTGCCGAAGGTGCCGGCGATCTTGGGTTGTGCGATCATGAGATCGTACTTGATCCAGGGGGCGACGATCTGTTCGCGTGGCATGGCGGGATCTGGGATGAGTAAGCGGAAGTAATTGGGGGACCCGATGGTGTTGAAAATCCATGGCTCGCCAGGGTTTTCTCCGCTGAGTTCGATGTTAGGTGGGCGCATGCCATTACCGTGGATTGGAGATGGAGGTGGAGATGGCCAAGCATCTAAGACGCCAATCTGTGGGTCTTCATCTTCATCTTCGGATGAAACGAGGGTGTTGGATGACGGAGTGGCTAGGCGCGGTGGCTGGGTGTTGTCCCATGTGCGCTGGGAAGGTGTCCAGTCTTTGTAAGGGGGCGCCGACCAGTCGGTGTCAGCTAGTCGTTTCAATTGTGAGTACATCTTGTATAGATGTCTGGGTGATCTCTTACGTGAATCGTCTATGGCTTTGGTAAGCATTGCCATCGCTTCTTCGCGGTGGATAGTCCATAGGCCGTCGGTAGGTGTGATGTTAGTAAGATTTTTGACCAGAGGGAGTTCGACCTGCTGGTACTTGGGTTTTGGCTTGTTTTGATCAAATAAGTAGTGTTTAAAAGTCCAGTCCAGTCTGGTCTTTTGACCATTTTGGGCATGGACCTGGACCTGGACCGGTCTAGACCGTTCCTAAAATGGTATAGACCGAGACCGGACCGATTTGGACTGGTCCAGAGCAGTCCAAAGCGGTCCATAGACCGGTCTAGACCAGTTCATGGTCTAGACTGGTCTAGACTGGTTGAGACCAGTGTATGGACCAGTCTAGACTGGTCTTATCCTACCTTAATTAATCTTATTATTAGGTTAAAGAGATTTGTAATAATTGGAGAACAACTTGGAATTAATCAGAAGCAACTCAGAACTGGTCAGAAGCAACTCAGAACGGATCAGAAGCAACTCGGAACAGATCAGAAGCAACTCAGAACAGATCAGAAGCAACTCAGAATGGATCAGAAGCAACTCAGAACGGATCAGAAGCAACTCAGAATGGATCAGAAGCAACTCAGAACAGATCAGAAGCAACTCGGAATTGATCAGAAGCAACTTGGAACTCAAGGGTTTAGGGTTTAGGGTGACTTGGATTGGGTTTTTATGAACTAGCAGATGGTATAGGGTCTTCTTGTGTCACAACAAGTCAGAGTCCAGTTGAACTAAACTTAATAAAGTTCTTATCATTTTAATCATAACTTGTCCAATTCTTGTTTAAGTTAGATGTTCTAGGGCTTATTTTGATGGGTAAATACAGAGGGTTGTGGTCATTTGGTAGCTTATGTAACCATTACCTAAAAGACCGGTCTAGACTGGTCTAGACCAGTCTTTTGCAGTCTTTATAAAATTCTCATAACCCTTGGACCTTAACCTGGACTGGTCAAAGACTGGACTGGACTGGACCTGAGGACCAGTCTTTTGCAGTCCAGTCCAGTCCAGTTCAGGTTAAATTTCCAGTCCATGGACTGGACCTGTAAACACTACGAATAAGTCGTCGATCAGAGGGAGAAGAGGGGGTGCTTCTTCTTCTTCTTCATCTAGATCTATCTTGAAGAGGAGAGAAGGAGGGGTGTACTCATCGTTACTGCTGTTGATGTCCATGTCACTTGGGGATCCTGGTTCAGCAATAGTTGATGAGGAGAGTGGTGCCCTCTTAGCGGCGACGTCGGCGAGAGTACAGAGTGCAGTGAACATGTTGGTTGGCTGTAAGAGTGGAGAGGAGTGGAGTAGAGTATACAGAGTGAACTGAGGATTTTGACGACTGAACTGAAGGTCTTTTATATCTTCAGAGCTCATACTTTTGCACTGAGGTATTCTTCTAAGAGTTCAGGTGCGTGTACATCCTTTGCGTCTACCCATTGATTGTCAGCAGACAGATATCCTTTCCATCTTACTAAGTATTGCATCTTCTTGTTCTTGCCTGTGCGTCGGGTATTGATAATCTCTTCGATTTCATATTCTTCTTCTCCATCAATAATCTTGGGAGGTGGTTGCGTGTATGTTTCTCCATAAGCTTCTGTTTCATTGTACGGAATTAGAAGGTCTATGTGAAACACATTATGAATCTTCATTGTTGGTGGAAGTTCTATGCGATAAGCGACCGGTGATATTTGTTTTAGAACTTTAAATGGTCCGTATCGTCTTGGTGATAGCTTCCTTGAAGGTGTATTGACTTGGAGATTACGAGAGTCTAACATTACTTTATTGCCTGGAGATAACGTTCTCTTGGGTGTGTAATGTTTGATACGTTTACTAAGTGATTGTTGTGCATCTGTTCGTGCTTTTTGTATCATTAGTAATCATTGGTGTGCACTAGGATTAGTGTCTTCTTTGATTGATAAGTTTGCGGATGGATTGATTCCTAAGATCAATTGATGTGGAGTGTATTTGGTTTGTTTGTGCTTCCATGAGTTATGTGCGAATTCTGCGATTGGAAGTAGTGTACTCCAGTTGTCTTGTCATCCATTAACAAACTCTTTGAGATAGTTTTCTATCCATAAATTCATACATTCAGTTTGTCCATCAGTACGTGGGTGGAATGCTGAACTAATATTTTGTTGGATGTTTGTCGCTTTGCAAATAGCTTTACTAAAGTTGCTTGTAAATCTTGGATCTCGATCTGATATGATTCGTTTAGGAATTCCGAACCAAGGGAATAGGTGTTGTAAGTATAACTTTGCAACGCCTTGTCCATCTATGGTTTTATTGCATGGTATGAACTTTGCTGCTTTGGAACATCCTTGATCTACAATTGTGAGGATTGAATCATAGGTGTTTGAGGTTGGTAGATCGGTAATTAAATCCATTGAAACGTATTGAAAGGGGCCTTGTTCTACAAATGTGTTTAGGTGATAAAGTGGTGCGCGTTTCATGTGTGTGATGACTTTTGTTTCTTGACATGTTGCACATCCTTTCACATAATCTTCTACAAATTTGCGTAATCGTGGTCCTTCATAGTTTCATTTGACTAAGTCGTATGTATTAGAAATGCCTGGATGACCACCAATGGGTGAGTCATGGATTTCTTGTAAGACTTTGCGACATGTTTCAGGATTATCTTCTAGATAAACCTTATTAACTTTAATTTCTTTGCTGGTAAATAAGGTTTCGGGTAGGAGTGTAACACTTTTATTAGGATTTACTCCCTCTTCAAAGTCTTTTCTTCGACTAAGAAGGTCAGCAATGGTATTGCTTTTACCAGGAAAGTGTGTGATTTCAAAGTTGTAATCTTGTAGAAATTCATGCCATCTAGCTTGTCTAGGGCTGATCTTTTGCGGGGTCTTAAAATATTTAAGATTATTGTGATCGGTCCTAATGAGGAATTTCTTTTGTGCGCCTAAAAGAAGTTGATGATTAGCTTTTAGGGCATTAATGATTGCTAATAGTTCACGATCATATATGTCATAATTTCATTCAGCTGGTAATAGTGATTTGCTGAAGAAGGTGATGGGATGACATCCATCACTAAAGTCTTGTGACACTGTTGCTCCGATTGCATGTGCGGATGCGTCAGTATCTACGATATAATGCTTTGTTGGATCTGGATTTCTAAGCACTGGATAACTTGTAAATTTGCATTTGAGAGTGTCAAATGCGTTTTGTTGGTCATCTTCCCATTTCCATGTGTGATTTTTCTTTGTAAGATCATGGAGGGGTCATGCCAATCCTGAGTAATCCTGTATGAAATCCTTGTAGTAATTTCCAAAACCAAGGAATGAGTGTAATTCTGAAACTGTAGTAGGAATAGGCCAATCAGTAAGACCTTTGACTTTGATTGGGTCCATCTTGACTTGTCCATTTCCTACGATGATACCTAAGTATTCGACTTCGCGTCGATGGAAGTGACATTTCTCTGGTTTTAGGAATAGATTGTTGTCTTCTAAACGTTTGAGGACTATGGATACGATTTTGATATGTTCTTCAATGTCATCGCTGTCTGTGACAATGAGAATGTTGTCCATGTAGATTATAACATTGCCAGTTGCGACTAGATCATCGAATAATGCGTCCATCATTGTTTGAAATGTGGCTGGAGAGTTGGTTAGTCCGAAAAACATAACTAGACACTCGAATAATCCTCTGTTAGTTTTAAAGGAGGTTTTCCATTCATCGCCTTCTTTGATGCGGACATTGTTGTATCCCCATCTAATGTCAAGTTTGGTAAACCATTTCTTTTTAACAAGTTTAGAGATTAATTCTTTGATGAGTGGTAGTGGATAGGTATTTCTGACTGTCCAATTATTGAGTGTGCGATAATCTTGAACTGGTCTGAGTTTTCCATCTTTCTTTTTAACAAAGAAGAATGGGGAAGTATATGGACTGTTGGATCGTCTGATGTATCCTTTGGCTAGGTGTTCATCTAAGAATTTGTCTAGCGCTTCTTATTGTCCTTCTGCTAATGGATACACTTTACAATTAAGTGTAGTTGGTGCTTCTGGTAGTAAATCTATAGCGTGATCCCATGGTCGTCGTCCTGGGAATCTAGTACTTTCTTGATCGCTAAAAACTCTACCATATTGATGATATATGCTGGGAACTTGTTCTTCCCAAGTGCGTTGTCTTTTGTCAGATGCTTGAGCGGCTAGCTCAGTAGCTGTAGTGGTTTTTCTGACAGTAATAGTGTTGCGTTCATTACTAGGAATGAACTTGTAGTCATCTTCAAATTCTAGATCGTCTTCTTCGAGTTCTGGAATATACTCTTCAGGTTTTGAAGTCCATAAGTATGCGTCTTTAGTAGATGCAGTGACATCTCCATGGAATATGCCTTCTTTCCAATTAATGTCTGGACTAAATCCAGCTAGGAAGGGCATTCCGAGGAGCATTGAATCACTACCCATGTCCATTATTAAAAATAATAGTGGAATGGTATGATCCTTGTATTGAACTTCTAGTTTTGTTGCATGTGTGATTGAACCATTCTTATTTTGAGTTCCATCTACGTTGCGTACAACTCTAGATTTTGGTAAATCAATTGTAGGAAGGTTGAATCTTTCAACTGTAAGTGGACTAATAAAATTATCAGTTGCGCCTGAGTCTAATAATGCTTGAAGATTTGCGTGCAGATGTGCAGATTGAAGGGAAACTTGAGCTTTAACTTGGGGGCATTTAGGAACGAATACAGCCTGAGGAAAGATAGCCCGCAACATGGCTGCGTGTGTTGGGCTCTCTAAAAATTTATTCCTAAGCTTTTCATTTCTTCTACCCATTGTTCTCATTGTCCTTCATTAAACTTTGCTGCTTGTGCGGCAAGTTCTGGAATGTCTTCTTCTTCATCTTCACTAATTTCTTCAATATGTGCACTTCTAGCGTAGGATTGAGATGGTGCTCCTAGCTTTGTGGGTTTAGGGAAAGTGCGTTTAAACTTTCTAGGTTGATTAGACTTGCATAGAGTGGACTGATAACCTGTCTTTGGTCTAGATTGATTATATTGTTTGAATTGGGATGTCTGTGATTTGTGCATAGGGCATTCATTAGACAAATGTCCAATTCGACTACAATTAAAGCAGCGTCCTTCTGAGCGGTGCTTTTTCTTGTCGTGTTCAGTGTATGCTTTATTGACTTGAGTGAACACTGGTGGATCTACGTCCATTGGAACTGTTCTATCATTTGGATGAACATATTTATTTCTATGGTTGCGATTATCATTAGATTTAGTGAATTGCCATTTGAATTGAGCTTGTCCAGGATTAAGCATTGTTTGTCTGTAAGCATGTTTCTTCATTTCGTCTCTGGCAGCATCTTCCCATTCATTAATAGTAACAGGGATCCCTCCTTGTCTATAAAGGATGGATTCTAAGAGCTTTTGTTTGAGACCTTGGGCGAAGAGGTGCATTGTACCTTCAGTGGTAATGTCGTAATTTGCTTGCATACAGAGATGTTTGAACGTTGAGATGTATGTATCTAGATTGTCTTGGTACATCTTTAATGCCATTAGTTTTTGCTGGGCGGTTTGCTTTTTGGCAGTATCAGTATATGCGTTAGTGAACCTAGTATTGAAATCGTTCCATAAAATTGGATCGTTTCTGTTGATGGGATTTTGTGCTCTGGTTGTAAGTTCTCTCAATAAGAGTACTTGGTCGTTTACCCAATCGTCTATGTTAGGTCCTCTCATGAGTGATAGTGCATACATCGTGCGGAAGTATGGAACTTGCATCACTTCATGACTTTCATTAAGTCCCCAATATAAATTGAATTGGCATAGGAAAGTTTCACTATGCTTTCTATCGCCTTTGAAGATGTCTGGAGGTGTACCTCTCAGTTTATCTGTTGTAGCGACTGGTGCTACTACTTGTGCTGCTTGTTGAGCGGGGGCTTGTTGTGCTTGTTGTTGTGCTTGTTATGCTGCAGCTTGTCCTTGTTGTGCCATTATGGGCTGGACTATAGGTTGTACAGGGGCGACTTGCTCTACTGCTTGTTGTTGTGCGAATACTATAGGTTGTGCAGGTACTATTTGTACTTCTGCTGGTAAGACTACGACTTGTAGTTCTTGTTCTGGTTCTGCTAAAGGAGGAGGAGGAGGTACATCGAAACCTGCTTCTACCGCTTCTTGTATTAAATGCAGATACACTGGTTCTTGTGAAGTAAGAGGATTTTCTAGCTCTCTATCTTCTAGATCTAAGACGTGTTGAAATTGTGCAGCTAATACGTCTGTGTCTGTCGGGAACTCACTACTTTATGGGTAGCGAGACTTGACGATGGCACGGAGTTGAAGGTGACTGATCCAAAGGAGCAGCAAGGAGATGTTGAGGAGGAAGAGGCAAAAGGCTAAGAGAGGAGGGACGGAGTAGACTGTTGGTGACGACGAACAGAGTGCTGCTGACGATGAGGGAGCTTTGAAGGGCTCCAGTGTGGGGATTGACAAGAGAACAGTCTAAGGACTGTTCACCTAAATTCGTAGGTCTTATATACTAATACAGGGTGGTCTGTGCGCAGTTTAGGGTAGGTACAATTACAGGTAACGGGGGACTGTGCAGTCGATGCGCAGTAACTGCAGATTACATTATACATCTCGATTAGGGTCTAGCCCTAATGAGTCGCGTCTTCATTGATTGGGTCGCGTTGTGTGTTCATTGATTGTTTAGTGGACGCGTCTTGTTGATCGTTCCCACGATCTGCCACGTGTTGATCAACGGGTTAGACGCGCGTCCAAAGCGCGTCTTGTCATGTGACATTGTTGATGACCAGTTCCT
>Ga0307510_10000650_pt1 | contig 35339 bp, 25 predicted proteins | sample 12_EM_MG_FD_207224 | JGI IMG/M metagenome (GOLD analysis project Ga0307510, IMG submission 207224) | Populus trichocarpa ectomycorrhiza microbial communities from riparian zone in the Pacific Northwest, United States - 12_EM | ecosystem: Host-associated > Plants > Roots > Unclassified | place...
GCAGCGGACTGGTCGCCGAATAGACCGGCCAGACAAAGCGAGAGCGAATCGAGGTTCTCGGTGAAACGGCTCCCATTCTTCTCGCGGAGGCCATCGGCACCGAAGTCGATATAGATATTAAAATAAGGGATCGAGGTGCTAAGCATACTGCTATCCTCGCTGTAGATCGTACCCCTTTCCGCGTCGAGCTCGATGAACTTTTGATGAAGACTGTCGCTTAATCCACGCCAGTAAGCCCCCTGCACATGTTGGATATAGAACGCCTTCCCAAGCACCACGAGGCTCAGCGCCACGATGCCAAGAAAGCAGAGGTAGACCCTCCATAATATATCGCGTTTTACTTCCATGTTATTCCCGAGGACGTTTTTAATTTAATTCTGTACGCTGTCGACGAGGACGTAAGGAGGCTGTGTGAGCTGTTTCAGGCCGAAAGGATCTACTGCCTTAGCCAGTTCGCTCTGTTTGCTCCGGAACATCACTTCGCTTTTAAGCGTTTTGTATTCATATTGCAACTCTTTCAGTTCTTTATTGGTCCGGTTGATGTCCCGGGAGATCTTGTCGGCATAATGGCCGTTGTAGATGTAGACCACCGCAAGAGCCGCGAGGAACAGGAAGAAGCTGATGTTCTTCATGACCCAACTGTAGCCCGGAAGGGAAGGTTTCCACCGGGGACGAGTCTCTTTGTTCTGATCTTTCTTCTTCATGTTTCCTGCTCTATGTTTTCTATGCTATGTTATAACCGTTGAGCGATGCGCAGCTTTGAGCTGCGGCTTCTCGGATTTTGACGTAATTCATTTTCACCGGCTGTTACCGGTTTTTTGGTAATCGCTTTTAACAGGGGGGCTATCGTACTTTGTCCGAAGGGGTCTGACGGGTCTTCGTCTTCGAAAGTTCCTTTTTTAAGGAAGTTCTTGACAAGCCTGTCTTCCAGGGAATGAAAGGTAATGATGGCGACACGGCCACCAGACACCAGGAGGCCAGGCACTTGTTGCAGCATTTCTTTTAAAGCTCCCAATTCATCATTCACCTCGATGCGTAACGCCTGGAAAACCTGGGCAAAGTACTTGTTGGGATTCCCTTTCACCACGCTATTCAAGGCTGTTTTGAAGTTGGGGATGGTCTTCAGCGAAACAGAGCGACGCAGCTGGACGATGGTGCGCGCCAATGTTTTGGCATTGGTGACCTCGCCATACTGTTCAAATAGTTTGTGCAGCTGCTGTTCGGAATACGTGTAGACGATGTCGAAGGCAGTTGTTGTCATTCGCTGGTCCATGCGCATATCCAGGTCGCCTTCAAAACGGAAGGAAAATCCGCGTTCGGCCTGGTCGAACTGATGACTGCTAACGCCAAGGTCAGCAAGGATGCCGTTGACGGGAGCCGCCTCATGCAGACGGAGGAAGCGGCCCAGATGCCGGAAATTGTGAGGCAGAAAGGTGATCCGTTTGTCTTCCGGCAGGTTACGACGGGCGTCGTTGTCCTGGTCGAAGGCGAACAATTTGCCTTTTGGTCCCAGTCTTTCCAGGATGCCTCTGGAATGGCCACCGCCACCAAAAGTACAGTCGACATATGTGCCATCCGGCTGGATGTCCAACCCGTCGAGCGTCTCCTGCAAAAGGACAGGAAGGTGATAGGATTCGTTATCCTTACCCGGAGTCGTCATTGTTGGGCCCCTCCCGGGTTCATCACCTGTTTAGCCAGGCTGCTGAATGCTTCCGGTGAAAAAGATTCAAAGAACTGATGGTACTTACTTTTATCCCAGATTTCGATTTTATCCACTGCTGCAGTGAGCACAATGTCTTTTTCGAGACCGGCATGCTCCTTCAGATTTTGGGGAAGGAGGATTCTGCCGGCGGAGTCCAATTCTATCATCGTCGCACCGTTCAGGAAATATCTTCTGAATTGACGAACTTCGGGGTCAAAATCATTCAATTGGCTAATTCGGGCGAAAATCGGTTCCCAGCTTTTCATCGGATAGAGACTAAGGCATTTTTCGAATCCCCTGTTAATGACAAACTGGGTGGTCCCGTCTTCCGGCAGCTGCTTTTTGAAGCCGACCGGAAGCAGGAAGCGACCTTTCGAGTCCAATGTAGCTTCGTATTCACCCAGAAAACCAATCATTTATGAGGAGTTGAATCAACCTTAACTAAAACTAACACAAAATAACACTTTTTCCCACTTTCATGGGGGAATTTGAAAAATTTAATTTTTCCACAAGGGTGTATTACCCATGCAGGCTGGGCGGGGGTTTGAGCTTACCCGAATTGAGGAGGCGAAATGGTCGTTTTAGCTGTGTATAAGCTGTGAATTACGGTGGATAAGCTGGGGATAACCGAGTGCCGGCACCACCCTTTCAGGACTAGGGCGCCAATTCATACACGATTGCCTGGTAAGGCTGAAGGGTGCCGTCTTTGGAAGGATTAGCGTAATTGCTGAGAACAGATGTCGCCGCAGGAAGCTTTATGTCGGCAGGCAGGTTGACAGAGGCGGTGCTGTTTTTAAAATTGAGGAGGATCAAAAATTTCCTGCCTTCGTCCTCCCGGGTATAGGCGTATATGTTGGGGTTAGCGGGGTCCAGCAGGGTGTATTTGCCATAGACCAACGCAAGATTAGACTTACGCAGCCCGATCGCCTTTTTGAAATAGTTGAGAACTGAATTGGAGTCTTTTTCTTCGGCGGCAGCATTGACAGCAGGATAATCCGGATTTACCTTTATCCAGGATGTACCGGTGGTAAAGCCCGCATTTGCCGAGTTATCCCACTGGAAAGGAGTACGACCGTTGTCCCGTGAAGACCGTTTCTGGAATTCAATAAAGGCCGCAGTGTCTCCGCCTGTTTGTCTTAAGGACAAATATTTGTTGATAGTGGCAATATCCCGGTAGTCACTCATTTTATCAAATTTTATATTGCTCATCCCCAACTCGTCACCATAGTAGCAATAGGGCGTTCCACGCATGGTCATAAGGAAGGTTGTCAGCATTTTCGCGGAAGCTTCCCGGTAACGGGGGGCATCATTACCCCAATGACTGAGCATACGCGGCTGATCATGATTACCCAAAAAGATGGATACCCATCCCTTTTCAGCAAACGCACTGTCCCACTTGGAGTATACTTTTTTAAAGTCCAACAGGCTGTAATTGGGATCAAAATTGCCCACGTCCATTCCCTCGAAGTGATAGGCCATATTTAATTCATGCCGTGCCGGATCGACAAGAGACATAGCATCGGTCAGCGTGCTGCCGGCTCCCTCGGCAACTGTCATGATATCGTACTTACCAAATACTTCCTTATTCATCTCCTGCAGGTAATCATGCAGGTGCGGCCCCATGCCATAATACCTGATGATATTTTTCTCATATCCCGGGGGGAAGACCGGCCAGGTCGTATCCTTTGACACAAACTGAAATGCATCCATCCTAAAGCCGTCAATGCCTTTGTCGAGCCAGAATTTCATGATCTGATAAACTTCCCCGCGCACTTTTGGATTTTCCCAGTTGAGGTCAGGTTGTTTACGGGAAAAATAATGAAGATACCAGGCATTAGTGCCTGTGTCATATTTCCAGGCATCACTGTTGACGTCAAAGAAACTCCATCGGGGCGTGGGCTTTCCTCTTTCACCATTCCACCAATGATAGTAATTGCGATAAGGATTGTCCCTCGAGCTTCTGGATTGCTGAAACCAGGCATGTTCATCGCTGGTATGGTTGACGACCAGGTCCATGACCAACCGGAGATGCCGCGTATGCATTTCTTTGAGCAGGGTATCGAAATCCGCCATCGTCCCAAAATCCTTCATGATGTTGCGATAGTCACTGATATCATATCCATTGTCGTCATTGGGAGAAGAGTAGACGGGGTTTAACCAGATGACATCAACGCCAAGATTTTTTATATAGTCGAGACTGGCGATAATCCCCTTCAGATCGCCGATGCCATCCCCATCACTGTCTTTAAAGCTTCGGGGATAAACCTGGTAAACAACCGCTTCCTTCCACCATTTTCGGACATCAGATTCCCCTGTCATTTTGGGGTTACCAGAACCGCATGACAATAGCATGGATACGCAGCAGCAGACAATGGCAGATCTGGTCAATCGTAGTTGTGTTTAGTCTAAATTACTGTTTTTTACGGACAGAGAAGCGGAAGATGCCATACCCGATCACCAGCAGAGCGGCAGGAAAAAGTAACATATATAACCAGGACCGGGAAGAAGATCTTTGCGGGATCAGGGTCGCCTGACCCGTTAACACGGGAGCTGCCCAGTAATACGGCAGCCGCTGTTCGCCCGAAGCATGATAAAAGAATTCTTTTTTCGCCTGCTGAAGAGCGATGTCCGCCGGCTGCCCTTGCGAAAGATATTTAAAGAAAAGCTCGGTCAGCTGATAAGTAGCCTTGTTATCGACGGACCAGCAGTTGACGACAGCGGCCGGAATGCCAAGGGCTGCAAATTCCCTGTTAAAGCTGAACACGCCTTCCCCCTGGTAGAATTCGCCGTTTGCCGTCTCACAAGCCGACAGAACGATAAGCCGCGTAAGGGGCTTTTTCTCGGGGATCAGTTCGGAAAGAGCCAGCGCTGAGTCGGCGAAGTAGATAAGCGGTTCCTTACCCGGACTGTTGCCGACGGCATGGGTATAGAGTTGAATAAGACGGTAGTCCGAAAAATTTTGAAGAAAGCTCGCCTTGGAAGCCTGACCAGCAATAAATTTATCAGGACCGCCAAATAGGGAAGCGATATGATCGAGTGAGCCGCTGCTACCGGGTAGGTCCGGTAAATTCAGGTAAGGAGCATATTGCACGGGAGCTATCCCCATAAATTCTTTTCCCGCAGATGTCGGGCTTTCGACAGCTGTATCGAGGAAATAGCGGGCCGAATAAGTATAACAAATGGGATGAGAGTCCAGGAAGTAGACAGGATGCCGGACAGAATTATTGGTCACCAGCGCCTCAAAAGGGAAATAATTTCCATCTGGCGAAACAACGACCCGACCCGGCGGCGCAGAGCCGTCAGGGAAAAGCAGCTGATATAATTGGTCGGCTGTCCGGACAAAACCCGGCATGTCACGGTTTAACCGTTCCGGATCGGAGATATAGGTCGTATATACACGGGCAAGGCTATCGAAACGCGATTTACCTATGACCCGTACCGTTGCATTCTGGCCATTGACCAGTATAGAGTATACAGAGCTATCCCCTGCATAGAGCTCGAAAAAGGATTGCCTCTCTCTTTCCAGTCGCCCGCGGAGAATAGGAAGCGTACTAAAAGAGAAGGTCCTTCCGGCAGGGTCTCGTTTTGCGACGGCCTGAGCATAACGATCCAGGTCCTGTTTTGCTGAAAAAAGATTGGCCTGCAATTTCGCATAGGCTGTCGTACCCGGAGACATTCCTTCCATTTCCTTTTCCAGCCGCAGTATATTTTTTTGGATAACGGCTCTTTCGGCAAGCGTCTGGTCGTCCAGGTTTGCCTGACGCTGTAACTGGTCATTGAGCAAAATAGCCCTGGCCCGTTCGAAAAAATAGAAGGCCTCGTCGGGAGACCCGGCCGCCATTGCCGCGCGGATAGCATGCTCGTAAAGACTCCGGGCATTCTTTCGGAAAGCAAGCTGGGATTGAATTTCGGATTGCTCGTTGATTGACCTTTCTAAAAACTGATCGGCCTTTTTATAAATACGGATCGCCTCGTCAAGACTTTTTTGGTTATGGGTGAGAAGGTATTGACTGTAAAAGGCGTCGCCTTTATGAATGATGAGAGGAGCGAGGTATTCGATCTTTTTTCTTTCATAGACCTTGTTGTCATTGTGCAAGAGCAAGGCCGTCTCATTCATCCCGGGCAAGAGCTGATCAAAGGCCAGCTGGATATATGCCAGTGCGCTGTCGGGGTATCCCTTTGCCGCATACGCGCTGGCCATGTTGTCATATTCATCCAGGGCTTCCAGGGCTTCAAAGGAGTCAGGATCTCTTTTTCGGGGCAGATAGGTCAATGCCTTCCGGCACAAGGCCAGCGTCCGATCATAATCATGCAGGCAATAGTAGACGAAACCGGTATTATTCAAGGACTCGGAACAGCCCAATGGGTAATGGATACTTTTATTATACGCATAGGATTTCTCCAGGCAGCTGAGGGCTTCTTTGTAGTCGTGTTTTTCTCTATACACGCCCGACAATTGATTCATAAAAATACCAAGCGCAATGGTATCGGTCGTCGCAGCAAATTCCTGAATTTTTTCTTTAAGAAGGGTCTCGAGCTGGTCGTATTTTCCAAGCTGGAAAAGAGCATTAAAAGCATAGGTTACAAAGCCTACTACAAACTTCAGACTATCCGTTCCGGAGAAGTACTGCCCCGTAAATGTCTGCCCCAATAAAGTGGACCTGTAACAGCGGTCGTAGTCGCCGATATTATAATAATAACTCGCCTTATCCCAAAGGGCCATTACGGTACGATTGTCAACATTGCTGGTGCGCATGGCAATGGATATACAACTGTCCAGCGCTGTTGAAAATTCCTTTTTCTGGTGAAGGGAGTCATAAAATATTTTTAAATTAAAATAACATTTTATCAAAAAGGAGGGCTTTGTCGGGGAGGAAGGATATTTTTCTTCCGACAAGCGGATGGCGCGCCGGGTATAGTTGACAGCAGCAGGAAATTCTCCTTTTAGATAGTAAAGCAATCCCAGTCGCTGCAATAAAAACGCAAACGCGGAATCCGTCGGTTGCGGAGCGTTCTCCAACAGCCGGACATAAGGCTGCAAATTCTTTACCTGGTCGTCTGTACTCGCGTGTGCCCCCTTCAGCGAGTCTATTTTTTTCAACAGCAAAGACCTGTCCGGGGTTTGCCCGGACAGGTCCTTATAAAAGAGAAGGCTTATAAATGCAAAAAATAATAGTCGCTGCATGGATGGTCAATAGGTGATATATTGCCCGCTCCAGGTGAGAAAATCATGTGTTGTCTTTTTTACCTGGAGCAGCTGCACGTATTCAGCAGCGCTGTGCTGACGGCCACTCTGCAGCATTTTATATCCAATCTCGCCACTGACAACCGGGGTTGCGAAAGAAGATCCATCCAGCACATAGGTGTTGTTGATGAAGGGGAGAGCGAATCCGCAACAGGTGTTGTGCGGGGAGGAGCTGGAGCCTTGGGAAAGGTCGTTGACTACTCCAATGCTGATATATCTGGACGAAAAATTTTGGTAATGGCAGGGCTCCGTAGGGCTGTGCAGACCTGTCACGCTGATGATACAGTATTGCGGATCGATGCTTTGACAGGCGGGATAAAATAAATTTCCGGGCCGGAGATGGTTGTGTTTGATCTGCCCATTACTGCAGAGATCTTCCGTGTGTTTTCCCGGGGTATTACCTGCGGCTGCCACAACGGGGATGAATTTTTTGGCGCTGAGCTGCAGGTAGTGATTCAGGACCGCATTCTGGGCATTCCAATAGCCGAGACTGGCGTTGATCACGCTAACGCGACGGCGGATGGCATAGCTCAGTGCGCAGCCAACGGTAAAGGTGGTACCCGTGCCGGTGCTGTCTAATGCCTTCAGAACCATCAACCGGGGCAGGCTGGGTTTACCGGCCTTTACGGACTCAGCATAGAAGGCATTCAACGCAATAGCCGCAACGGCGGAACCATGCCGGACAGGATCATCATCCTGGAAGCCGGTAGCCGGCGCATACGGTACAAAGTTGACTGTCCCACTGCCATCGGAGGCAAACAGCTGGCCATAGATGCCGGGGCTAAAGAGACTGGGATCAATGCCGGTATCGATTATGCCCAGCACAATATCATCGGTGACTTTTGGTTGTCCGTCAAAACTTACCAGGCCACTGCTTAACAAGGGAGGGGCAGATATAGGGGAGGACAGGGAACCATTGCTATCTATTATGGCAATGACATCACCGGAAGCACCTGGCCCGGGCGGTGTTGGGGGAGTTGGTGCAGATTGACCGGAGCCGCCGATGGAGAGACCGGAAGTGAGATTCCATAATAAGGAATCATGACAGGAGCAGAAATGAACCTGAACGGAGTCCAGGGAGAAGCCATTCTCCTTTTTGATGATCTTTTGAAGGTAACTGCTCAAATACATGTTGATATCCGGGGAGTAGCGGATCCCGTTGGCGGATACACCGGGTTGTTGATAATTGGACTTATTGGCGTCGGAGCTGACATTTTTTACCTGGTAGGTAATATTCGCTATTGTCGCCTGACGCGTGGCGGAATCGACGCCATCCTTGAATACAAAGTTCCAGTTAAGCCAATTGCTGACATGATTTGTCTTTACCCTTGATCCACCCCCCTTGCCGAGGTGTCTGTTGCAGGAAGTCTGCGTTAGGGCTGCGGCCGTTATAAAAAGAAAAAACAGGGTCTTTCCCCTGAGTCCTGACAGGAATTTTTTCATAATGAAAGAGGTGAATGGTCAATGATTTTTTACCAGTGCTTCAATAACAATTGCTGTGCATCTTCTTTCTTGTCCAGGTCGCGATCAACAACCAGCTGCAGTAACTGCCTGGCTTTTTGGCTATCGCCAGGGTGATTGCGCTTCATCAGGGTGAGGGATTGATAGAATAAGGCCGGGTTGCTGTAAAGGGCAGTGTCGGCTTCCAGCTGCTGGAAATAATCCAGCGCTTTGTCGTATTGCTGTAAACGAAGGCAAACAATACCTGAATAAATTTTGGCCTGAGGTCGGGCCGAGTCCTGCTGAAGCAAACCTTGAAACCTTGTCAGAGCCTCCGGCAGTTGACCCTGATTGTACAAAGCTATTGCTTTCTGCAGGCTATCCTGCACACTACTCATTTTGACAGGCAGGTTTTGTAATTGTCCGCTGATATATTGGTCTGCCAGCTTTTCAGGACCGGGCTGCTGCCCAAAGATCAACCAGCCTGCAATTATAATGACAACGGCAGATGCCGCCACAAGATAAGGCCATAGCCTTCTGACCGGACCCGGCCGGGCGGAAAGAGGCTCGTTCTGCCGGTAGAGATCTTTGAACCGGGCTTTTTTCTCTGCCATTAGCTCATCTTTCAGAAGAGCCTGGGCATTGAGATAGAAAGCTAGTTCTTCTGCGAAAGAAGGGTCAGAAAGAATACGTTGTTCGAATTCTTCTTTTTGTGCGGCGGTAAACAAGCCCTTAAAATAATCTTCGATGTATTCCAGGCTATTCATATTAATGCTTTAGTAAGTTATAAGACTGCCGTAGTTTTTCCAGGCATCTTAGCCTGCTGGTCTTAACAACTTCAGCTGTTTTATATTCCATAGCGACGGCAATTTCCTTGTCACTGTATCCATCTGCGAACAGCGACAGCATTTTTCGGCAGTTGTCCCCAAGTTCGTTCAGCCTTTCCTTCAGCAGGTCGAAGTCGGATCGGTCGACCAGGAGCTGGATAACGGATTTGGCTGAGTCCGATAGCTGGGACAGCAGGTCCGGTGGTGCTGTAGTTCTGTGGATCTTGTTCTTATTAGTCGTCAATTGCCGGATACGGTCAACACATTTATTATGAAAAATCCTGAATAAGTATGTTTTTAGCGAGGATCGGCCTTCAAAAAGACCAGTGGTAATTTTTTCGATCGCGGAGATGATCGTGTCTGAATACACGTCCAGCGCGTCTTCTTCGGCAAGGGAGTATTTTCGGATGCCCTCTTTTACAAAGTAGCTAAATCCATTGAACAGCTGATCTTCCGCCTTCCTTTTATTATTGCCATCCCGGGTAAGGTTATCGATTATTTCCATGTCGGTAATGGTGTTATCAGGCCTCATTTAAACTCCACTTTGCTGAAAAATTAAGCGAAAAAAAATAAAAAACAAAATCCTGTGATTTTGTTTCCCTGCAAGTTATTAACACGACAAAGGTAACAGATAAATTCCGGACAGCTGGCCTGCTTTAACGATACGGTGAAGAGTAACCGGTTGTTCATTTAAGATACCATCCCTGCCGTAATGAAAAGGTGATCCCGGGGGCAGTCGACCCCGAATCCAGACAGGAAGAGCTCCCGGGGCCTTTTCCACTAAAACAACTAAATAAGAATGTATGCAAGTCATGACAAGTCATTCTTTTTCCCTGGAAACATTGATCCAGGATGGTTCTTCGCCTGCTATCTACCGGCTATCGGAAGACCTTTTCAAGGCATTGGAATCCATCTATGCCGAGAAGCGATGGTTTACAGATATCAGCGAGAAAGACATTTTTTGCAACAGAGACGGGCGTTTCAGCGTGGTAGTACCCGGTAATACGGTACCCCGGTCGGAATTACCGGACACGGCCATCTATGCTTCCAAAGAATATTGGATGCCCGTATTCTCCTATCTTATCGGCCGGGTCAGACTGGAGCTAAAGCCTTGTGAACTGCCCGGCATCCTTTTCAATTATTTGCAGACGATGCTGCTGATCCTGCGCGTCAGACTGGTATTCGTCGACCAGGAAGGTTATTACAACTCCACCGGATTGTTTGACGAACTACCCATTATCCTGGACAAACTGGTACCGGAATACAGGGCTTTGTTTACACGGCTGCTGACAAAGGCTGATAAAACACCGGCCCTATCCGACCTCAAACAGATAAAAACCCTGTTTATACAAAAAGTTGTGCTACGACCAATCGATTCAGCCGTTTCGCCGGCAACGCGGCCAGTTTCACAGTCAGCAAAGCGGTCGGCCATACAGTCCCCAGCACGGTCAACCGTGTTGCCCGCGGCATACCCTTTCAAACGGGGCGCCGATTATTTGCAGAACGGTGACTTTGTGGTGGCAGTTATCCTCGCCGTGGCATTGACCTTCTCAGTCTGGCTTTGGTCGGGACATTAAGCTGCTTTTTGTAGATTTGCGGCAAAACCAGTAGCAGTTGGATCCAAAAGATATCTCTATAGCTGACTATAGCTACGATCTTCCGCAGGAAAATATTGCTTATTACCCTCTGGCAGAACGCGATGCCAGTAAGTTGCTGATCTACCGGAACGGCGAGATCAGCGAAGCCTCCTATCGCGACATCGGAGCTCACCTTCCGGAGAGCTCCTTATTGGTGTTCAATAATACAAAGGTGGTCGAGGCACGCATCGTTTTTCAAAAACCGACGGGAGGCCAGATCGAGATCTTTTGCCTGGAGCCTCCAAAGGAATATGGAGGTATTACCGTAGCAATGGCTCAAACGGGCAAGGTGCGGTGGAAATGCCTGGTAGGAGGGGCTTCAAAGTGGAAGCCTGGACAGATTTTGAGGAAGGTGGTAGAGCCCGTTTCGGCGGACACCCCAACCATCGTCCTCGAGGCAAGGTTCCTGGGTAAGGAGGAGGATGCTTTTTTGATAGAGCTATCCTGGTCACCTGTAGAATTATCCTTTGCGGAGCTATTACATCGGGCAGGGCTAATCCCTCTCCCACCCTATATTCGCCGGTCGGCCGAGCCGACAGACAGCCAGCGGTATCAGACGATCTACGCTCGCTTTGATGGATCGGTGGCAGCACCAACAGCCGGATTACATTTTACGGAAGCTGTTTTTAGTTCCCTGGCGGAACGTGGGATCCGGCGAAGCTGGGTTACCTTGCACGTGGGAGCAGGCACCTTCCTGCCGGTAAAGACGGCAAAGCTGGGAGAACATCCCATGCATATCGAGTTTATTACAGTGGAAAAGGAGACGATGATACAGCTGAGCCAGGCTTTGCGGGAAGACCGGCCTGTTGTACCTGTAGGAACAACTTCGGCGCGGACCATTGAGAGCTTGTACTGGTTAGGAGTGAAGGTCCAACAGGATCCGGATATAAATACAGCAGAGTTGGTGGTAAGACAATGGGATGCTTACGAACTGGCGCGGTATGGCGTGGGCGCGATGGAATCGCTAAATTTTTTACTGGACTGGATGGAGAGACAGGGGTTAACCGAGCTGACAACTACGACTCAACTGTTGATCACACCCGGTTATGACTGGAAAATTGCAAAAGGGCTGGTCACAAATTTTCATCAGCCTGAGTCTACACTGCTGCTGCTGATTGCCTCTCTGGTAGGAGAAGAATGGAAAAGGATCTACACCTATGCGCTGGAGCATGGGTTTCGATTCCTGAGTTATGGGGATGGATGTTTGCTGTGGGGTGACCAACGTTGAAATGCTGTTTTTACGATCGATACGAAATTGGATAATTTTATCCTGCTTGCTGCCGGCAGCGCCTGTTCTGGCATCCGTTCGGGTTGCAGCGACACCCCCTGTCATGGCGACGGACTGTGATACCATTCCCCGTCCGGTAGGATATATCAACGATTTCGAACATCTCTTTACACCCGGGCAGATCGATACGCTGGACAACCTCCTGCATGATTATGAACAGCGGACTACGATTGAGATAGCCGTACTGACCGCCGACTCTTCGTTGACAATGTACGGCAACTTCGATTTTTTTACCTTGAAGACCATGAGTGCGTGGAGAATCGGGAAAAAAGACAGCGACAATGGCATGCTGATCGGTATTTCCAGGTCGTTTCGGAAGATCCGTATCCAGAATGGGAGTGGAATAGAAAAGGTTCTGCCCAATGCCGATACAAAAAAGATCATCGACGAGAGCTTTATTCCTTTTTTCAAAAAAGGGCAGTATTATGAAGGACTGCTCAACGGGTTGAAGACATTGATGCAAAGATTAGAGTGAAGATGTCACATCACTCAATCCAGCTCAAGCGGAAACTCAAGCGTGAATGTCGTTCCCTTCCCTGGTATACTATCTACCTTGATCTTACCCTGGTGTGCGTCTACGATCGTCTTCACATAGCTGAGACCCAGGCCAAATCCCTTTACATTGTGCAGGTTGCCCGTATGCGCACGATAGAACTTTTCAAAGATGCGACGCTGTGTCTCTTTATTCATGCCTATCCCATTATCTTCGATCCGGATGACCAGACTTTTGGTTGTACTATGAGTAGTGATCTTGATAATAGGATTATCTTTTGAATATTTAACCGCATTGTCGATAAGATTGGTGATAATATTCATGAGATGGACCTCGTCGGCCTCCAACAGGTCCTTTTTTGCATTGAGCTGCAGTTCGGCGCGTCCTCCCTTTCCTTCCAGCTGCAGGTGAAAATTCTCCATCGCCTCCTGGATGATCGTATGCGCATGCAGGGGTTTAAGATTAAGCTGCTGCTCCTGGCGATCAAGCAGAGACGCCTGCAGGATGGTTTCAACCTGCTTGTTCATACGCCGGTTTTCCTCCTTGATGATCCCGGTGAAATATTCGGATTTCTCGCGATCCTGCACCACTTTTTCATTCCGCAACGCATCCACAGCAAGAGAGATAGTGGCCAGAGGTGTCTTGAACTCGTGGGTCATGTTATTGATAAAATCATTCTTGATCTCACTTAGCTTTTTCTGACGAAGCAACGCGCTGACTGTTACATAGAATGCAGACATGATGACTAGCGTAAAGAAAATGGCGCCAAAGATCATGATCCTCATTTCGCCCAGCACTATGTTCGTGAAATCGGGAACGACGACGACAAGCAATTCATCGGGTAATATACCGCCATTATTATAGTCTTCGGGGGCCTGCAGCGGGTAGAATGCGGCGCGATTGTGAATGGTATCCTGGATCTCCTGCTGAAAATTCCGGGAATGTAGCTCGGGGGATCGGAAGCTGAAGCCGGAGTTGGATTCCATATTGGACGATACCGAAAATTCAAAATGCAGCTGCTTCAGGTTTAGTCCATTGAACGCCTTGCGCAGTTTGTCATTTATTTCTTCGGGGGTAAATCGTTCCGCGATGGGCAGAGGACGCATGAGCTCCATCCGGAACGGATCGGAAGGACGCCAGGGTGTTCCCGGTTTTAGCCGGAGAACCTTGGCGGAGTTCCCTCTTTGTTCAACCAGCTGTTGTCCTACCTGTACTACGGCGTCTATCATCTTATGATGAAGGTCTTCCCGCTTGTTTTCCAACATGGTCAGGATCCAGCTAATCTGAATACCAATCATGCCAATCAGGGACAAAGAGATCAATACAAGAATGACGGGGAAAATTTTTTTCAAACCCATACTTTTTGGTCCAACTACAAATTTATAAAAGGATGATAGGGCAGCCCTCTAAAACCCTTTCTGAGAAAGGTTTTTAACGAAGGTTTCACAAAGAAAGGGGATTTCAGCCTAAAATACGTTATATTTAAAGGAGGAAGCCCCGCCAAACAGGGGTAAACCGTACCCTCCTCGGGTACCAATCGGACTTCGTCCGGTTAAGACCAGCTTAGACGGTCATTGCCATTGAAAAAAGTCATTTTTAGCGGGAGCATTTTGATATCTCGCAAGATTACTTAATTTAGATGATATGGAGAGTCCAGCACCTGGCATATTACTGATCGCTGATCCCTTTTTAAAAGATCCCAATTTCATGCGCACAGTGGTCTTTTTATGTGAGCATCAGGACGAGGGCAGTTTTGGATTTGTGTTAAACAAGAACTACGAATATACATTGGATGAACTGGTCAGTGGATTAGAAGACCTGAAGAAAATACCCGTTTATCTTGGAGGCCCTGTTCAGATGGATACGATCCATTTCCTCCATCAATACCCGGATAAGATCAGCGGCGGCTATGAGATCATTGACGGAGTATTCTGGGGCGGCAGTTTCGAAACCGCTATCGACTTGATCCGTCAGGGAGAAATTGATATGGCAAAGATCCGGTTCTACATCGGTTATTCCGGCTGGGGCAGCGGACAACTGGCCGATGAATTGAAAGAAAAATCATGGCTCACAGTACCAGCCAGCCAGCCGCTGGTATTTCACAGACAGCCCTCCGAAATATGGAAGGATGCCCTCCGGCATCTGGGTGGCGAATATGAGATGATGGTGAATTTCCCTATCGATCCGCAATTGAATTAGCCCCATAACAAAAACCCCGGCACGAAGCCGGGGATTGAAACTAACATTTTTTTCTGTGGGTAATGGACCGTAAAAACTTTGGTCAGCTCACGATTTTGTATCCACTGGTACGGCGCCTTCGACTAATACAGTTACCTTATTGTGTATGACTTCTACAAAGCCACTCTGTATCGTAAAATAAGCCAGATGATTGCTTTTATCTTTCAGCACTTTTACCCGGCCGGCCTTCAATGCACTGACAAGGGGAGCATGTCTGTCCAATACCTCGAACAGTCCGTCGACGCCGGGCAACTGCACGCCATATACTTCGGCGCTGAACAATTTCTTCTCGGGTGTTAATATTTCCAGATTCATATAGAAGTTTTTATCCGCGGGCCTGAGCCTGTAGTTTCTTACCCTTTTCTATCGCATCATCGATGTTACCCACCAGGTTAAAGGCGGCTTCAGGATATTCGTCCACTTCGCCATCCATGATCATGTTGAAACCGCGGATGGTTTCGTCGATGGGAACCAGTACACCTTTCAGACCGGTGAACTGTTCAGCCACATGGAAAGGTTGAGACAGGAAGCGCTGCACTTTACGGGCGCGGGCAACAGTCATTTTATCTTCGTCGCTCAATTCATCCAGACCAAGGATGGCGATGATATCCTGCAGCTCTTTATAACGCTGGAGGATCAGCTTCACCCTGTTGGCGCAGTTGTAGTGTGCGTCACCGACAATCTTTGGCGTAAGGATCCGGGAAGTGGAATCCAGTGGGTCCACCGCCGGGTAGATACCAAGGTCAGCGATCTTACGGCTAAGAACCGTAGTCGCATCCAGGTGAGCAAAGGTAGTTGCAGGCGCCGGGTCAGTCAGGTCATCCGCAGGCACGTATACGGCCTGAACAGAAGTGATCGATCCGTTCTTGGTAGAAGTAATTCTTTCCTGCATCAGACCCATTTCCGTCGCCAGTGTAGGTTGATATCCCACGGCAGAAGGCATACGACCAAGCAGCGCCGATACTTCGGAACCAGCCTGGGTAAACCGGAAGATATTGTCTACAAAGAACAGGATATCGCGACCCTGACCCTGGCCGTCCCCATCACGGTAGTATTCAGCGATAGTCAGACCGCTAAGGGCTACACGGGCACGGGCTCCCGGTGGTTCGTTCATCTGTCCGAACACAAAGGTAGCCTTGGATTCAGCCAGTTCCTGCATGTTTACTTTGCTCGTATCCCAGCCACCATGCTCCATGCTATGCTTGAAGTCATCACCATATTTCATGATACCAGCTTCGATCATTTCACGCATCAGATCATTTCCCTCACGGGTACGTTCGCCCACACCGGCAAATACAGACAGACCGGCATAAGCCTTTGCGATGTTATTGATCAGTTCCTGGATAAGTACTGTTTTTCCTACCCCTGCACCACCAAAGAGACCGATCTTACCACCCTTGGAATAGGGTTCGATAAGGTCGATAACCTTTATCCCGGTGAAAAGCACTTCGCTGCTGGTGCTGAGGTTTTCGAAAGCAGGGGGTTTGCTGTGGATCGGACGACCGCCAACCTTAGAAACAGGAGGCAGACCATCGATAGGGTCACCCGTCACATTAAACAGGCGGCCTTTGATGGCCTCGCCGATAGGCATGGCAATGGCGTTGCCCGTGTCAGTCACGGCTATTCCGCGAACCAGACCTTCCGTACCATCCATAGCAATACAACGGACACTGTCTTCCCCGAGGTGCTGCTGAACTTCCAAAACCAGGGTTTCACCATTGGACTTTTTCAGTTCCAATGCATTATAAATCTCAGGGAGTTTGCCTTCAAACTGCACATCGATAACGGCGCCGATGATTTGTTTGATTTTGCCGGTGCTTGCCATATTTAGTATATGAGGTTTAAAATTTGGCTGCAAAGGTAAGGGCAACGAGGGAAAGCCCAAAATAGTTTGAGCTTTTTGCTACATTTGGTGCTTCATTTTTCAATATGCAATTAATAGAAGTCTCGAATTCCTCCCTTGCCAGCGACTTTATCCAGGCAAACGTTGAGCTGAACCGGAAAAATCCGGCCTATATCCGACCTATTGATAAGGAAATCAACGAAGTATTCGATCCAAAGCAGAATAAGGCCTTCCGGCATGGAGAGAGTACCCGATGGGTTCTAAAGGACGACGAGGGCAGGCCGATCGGCCGGATAGCCGCCTTTGTGAACAAAAAATATAAAAATAAGGGGGATGATGTCCCGGTTGGCGGGGTTGGCTTCTTTGACTGTATCAACAACCAGGATGCGGCGGATATGCTTTTTGACGTCGCCCGGCATTGGCTGAGACAGCGCGGGATGGAGGCAATGGATGGGCCGATCAATTTCGGAGAGCGGGATAAATGGTGGGGCTTGCTGGTAGAGGGTTTTCATGAACCCTTGTGGTCCATGAATTTTAACCCGCCTTATTACAGGGATTTGTTGGAGAATTATGGCTTCCAGCCTTTTTTCCATCAGCTGTGTTTTGGCCTGGACCCAATGAAACAATTGAGTGACAAGCTCTTAGCGAGACATGCCACCCTGGCCGCCGACCCGGCTTATAGTGCCCGCATGATCGAGAAGAAACACCTGGAAAAGTATGCCGAAGACTTTCTGGCCATATATAATGGAGCCTTTGCAGGACACGGCGGAATGAAGTCGATGCGGAAGGAACAGGTCATGCAGCTCTTTAAAAAAATGAAGGCCCTGATGGATGAGTCGATCGTGTGGTTTGCCTATTACGAAGACCGGCCCATTGCGATGTTTGTCAATATTCCGGAACTGAATCAATACTTCAAGCATTTCAATGGCAAGTTTGGCTTGTTACAAAAGTTATATTTCCTGTGGCTGCGAAGCCAGGGAGCCTGCCGGCATTGTACCGGGATCGTTTTTGCGGTTGTGCCTGAATTCCAGGCGAAAGGGGTGGATGCGTTTTTGGTGGGAGAGTCGGCGAAGGTTATCCAGCCGGCGAAGTTTTATACGCATTATGAGATGCAATGGATAGGGGATTTTAATCCAAAGATGCTGAATGTGGCGAAGAATTTAGGGGACACATTCGTGAGCAGAAAACTCACAACCTACCGGTATAATTTTGACAGGAGCAAGGAGTTTAAGAGGCATCCAATGGTGTCGGCTTAGTGCCCTTCCAGAGAGGATATTTTAAAAGAAACCGGGCTGATGCCCGGTTTCTTTATTTGAAGCCGATTCGCTCGCGGTCGGCGAAGGATTCCTGGACTTCTTTTATGCGACCACAACATTAACAGGCTCCGGTGCAGGGTCCGCTTCAATACGCGGAGCAAGCAGCTTATAAAGTACCGGAGTCACTATACGCGTAAGGATGGTCGAGCTCAGCAAACCACCAATAATGACAAGAGCCAGCGGCGAATAAAGAGGATTGCTTTCAGCAACAAGGGGAATCAGACCGCCGATCGCGGTAAGCGTGGTGAGGATGATCGGTACAAACCGGGTCTCTCCGGCTTCCTGGATGGCCTCATCAAGACCCATCCCGCCCTTGCGGAGCTGATCGGTATAATCCACGAGAAGGATAGAGTTCTTGACCTCGATACCGATAAGGGCAATGATCCCGATGACCGCTACAAAGGAAAAAGTATTGCCGGTAGCCAGCAGGATCAGCACTGCACCGATGATACCAAGAGGTACGACAGACAATACGATAAGCGTGCCGCGGAAAGTCTTGAACTCCAGGATCAGGATACCGAGTATGCCAAAGATCGTGACAAGAATGATAGCCCCCAGACCACCAAAGCTTTGCTCTTTACTTTCAACCTCACCGGCAGCCATATAGGTCGCTCCCTTCGGGAAGCTCATTTTGTCCAGCTGTTGTAAAAGCCCCTGTGTGATACGGGTCGTATTGTAACCGCTGCGAACAAAGGCGGTGACAGTCGTATAGCGATCCTTATCATAGTGCCGGATGCTCGTAGGAGAGCTTTGGAACCGGATGTCGGCCAGCTGGCTGAGAGGAATGGATGCGCCGGTAAAAGAATTGACATAAACCTTGTCCAGGGCATCGATGGTCTGACGCTGCCCGCGGGGCAGACATACGTTGATGTTGTAGTCATCGCCCTTTTCATTGTCCTTTCTGAACTTGCCGATGTCGAGACCGGTTACAGCCAGACGGACCGTGCGGTCGATCTCATTGACGGGGACACCAAGAATACCCGCTTTTTCTTTATTTACAGTGACCTTGATGTCCGTTTTCAGAGTCGTCAGCTCATTGTTGACATACATCGTTCCATCCGTCTTTTTGAGCAGGTCTTCAACCCGGAAGGCGAGGCTGCGGAGAGTATCGAGGTCTTCGGAAAAGAGACGGATAGCTATCGGCGCCTCTATCGGCGGTCCCTGCTCAAAGTCCTTTACTTCTATCTTAGCGCCGGGATAATCCCTGAACCGCTGCCTCAAGGAGTCGATCATCAGCCTTTTCTTAAATGGCGTCGTCTCATTCAGCTGAACAAAAAGTTGCGCATAGTTGCTTTGTTCGTTCTGCGGAACGACATTGTAATAGATCCGCGGGTTGCCCCGGCCCACATTGGTAGCATAGTTTTTCAGATCGGGAAGATGACTGATCTGCTTCTCGACCCAATGCGCAATAGTGTCCGTAGCCGCAAGACTGGTACCAAGGGGCGTCTGAATGTTGATAAGGAACATGGGTTTTTCCGAGGCCGGAAAAACACTGAATCCGACACGGGGGATCAGTGCGAGACAACCCACGAAAATCCCCAGGGCTACCAGCAGGGTCAACACCGGCCGGGCAATTGCGGTATGAAGCAGACGACGGTAGGAGCCATTGATAAACCGGCGTAATCCCCGCAGGAAGAAGTTGCCTTCAGGATGTTCGTGACTGCTGAGAATACGGCTGGAAAGGAATGGTACTATAGTAAGCGACACAAAAAGAGAGGCCAGCACAGTAGTAACCACCGCGGCAGGCAGACTTCTGATAAAGTCCCCCGCCCCCTCCGGCAGGAACATCAATGGCAGGAAGGCAAATATGAGAGTAGCCGTACAGCCCACCACGGCCAGCCCTATCTGCCTGGTGGCGGCAATAGCAGCATCTATCCTTGAGTATCCCATCCGAAGATAACGCTCGATGTTTTCCACAACCACAATACTGTCATCAACCAGAAGGCCCAGGGCTACCACCATTCCAACCACGCTGAGCTGGTTGATCGTAAAATGAAAGAGGTCGAGCAGGAACAAACCGATAAGCAGGGATAGCGGTATCGACACCATAACGACTATGGATGCCCTGGGTCCCAGCGGTAAAAGAGTAAGCATGACCAGCAGGATGGCGATGCCGAAATCCCGGGTAAAATGTCCAAGCCGGGTATGAACGCTCTGTGCGTTATTAAAACTCTTTTCATAGGCAATGGAAGGAGGCAGCTCCTGTTTGAACTTCTGCAGTATCGGTTCCATTTCTTTTTCCACGGCGAAAATATTGGTGCCGGACTTGCGGCTTGCAGTAACGAAGACTCCCCTCTTCCCGTTGAGCCGGCCAATATAGTTTTGCTCTTCGTAATTGAACGCGACGTCCGCAATATCCCTTACATAGATGATCTTGCCGTTGACACTGCTGACGATGGTATTCTTTATTTCGTCGACGCTTTTATAATCTCCACTGGTCTTTACATTGAATTTTCTTGCCCCCATATCGATGCTGCCACCGGGGATATTGACATTTTCCCGCTGGATGGCCTGCAGTACAGCGTTGAGAGGGAGGTGACTCTGGGAAAGCTTTTCAAGATTCAGCGATACACGTACCTGCTGTTGCGGGAAGGCCCAGTTGTCGACATTTTTAAGGGTCTTGATCTTTTCCAGTCTTTCCTTTAACTTCTTACTCCATTCTTCCAGGTCTCTGTAAGGTGCAGATTCGCTGAGCAGCGCTACCTGGAGGATGTTGACATCAGAAGGGGTAAAACGCTGGATGTCTATGGACAGGATGTCCTGCGGAAGATCCGTCCGGACAGCATTGAGCTCGCGGATGACGTCCTGGTATTTTTTATCCGGGTCTTTTTCGTATTTAAATTCTATCTGTACAACGGCAAGGCCGTCATCAATGGTAGACCGGATGCGTTTGACATCGTCCATCTCATTGAACCTTTTTTCGATGGGATTGACGACCAGCTCTTCCATGTCTTTGGGGCTGGTCCCCGGGTAGATAACAATGGCGGAGAAAGTGGGTGCTTCGGTGTCGGGGTCTTCACCACGCGGCATGTTCATCATGGAATTTATGCCAATGGCAGCCAGCATTACAAATACGATGAGCGTGAACTGATAATTACGGACGGCGAATTCGGTTAGCCCCCTGCGTTTAGGAATATTCATTGTAAGGCGTTTTTAGTTTGTTCGGATGCTGTTGTCAGAAGTAAGCTTGACAATGGACTTCTCTGTCAGGTAGCCTACCCCACTGGTTATTACCTGCTCAACCTTCTCCAGTCCGCTGCTGACGGCAATGAGGTCACCCTGAAGCCAGGCGATTTGAACGGGTATTTTTCTTACAGTCCTTTTGTCGTCATTCAGCGTATACACGAATCCTTTATTTCCATCACCTTCAGCAAGTGCCGATGCCGGGATAAAAAGGAGACGCTTGCCCGCAGGAGGCTGTAACCGAAGCGTACAGAATAATCCTGGAGCCAGCTTGTGTCCGTCGGGGACTACCGTCACTTCTACAGCATAAGTCCCGCCATTGGGATCGGCACCTTCTGCCAGTTTTGTAATTACCCCGGAAAAAGGCTGATCGGGATATGCGTCAATAGTAATAGCTGCCTTGTCGCCTTTTTTGAGAATGGCCCAGTCTTTATCCGACACGCCAAACCGAACGACCCAGTCATTTTGTCCCGTACCATTGAACTGTAATACGGCTGTGCCGGAAGAAGCATATTCGCCTTCGTTCATCAGCTTTTGCAGGATCGTTCCGCCAGTGGCTGCCCTGATCTGCGCGTATTGCTGGTTGAAGCGGGCTATCCGCAAAGCTTCTTTAGTCACGGTAAGCTGGGTATGAGTATTCTGCAGTTGCTCCAGAGAGGCTACCGTGTCACGGTAAAGATTGGTCATGCGGCCTTCATCACGCTGCGCCTTTTCGACATTTTGGGATGCCTGCTGTACCTGGGCGTCAATTTCGGTAAGATCAAGTGTAGCCAGTAGCTGGCCGCCGCCAACATGGTCACCTTCTTTTACATAGATCTTTGAAATAATGCCCCCGATCTTGAAAGAAAGACGCGCCTCTGAGTTGGAGGCGATAAGTCCCGAATATTGCAGTATGCGGTTATGATCGCCCGTGGTCACCGGCTGGACCTGCACGGGGATGGGTTCGTCTGCAGGCGGCGTGACCGCGGCGATATTGTTACCGCAGCCGGCCATGCTAAAAGCAAGAACAACCGGAAGAAGATAGCGGAGAGTGTCAGGCAATTTCGTATTCATATACTTGTTGTTTGGAGATTTGGGAATTGATTAGAATTTATATGAAGCAGTAATACGTTCGAGGTCGGCAGCTTTGTTCAGCAGGGAGAGCCGCCCCTGAGAGTAGCGGAGCTCGGAATTGGTCATCTGCGTGCGGGCATCGATGAGCTCTATTTGCAGCGCTTGCCCTTCGTTGAAACGTCGCTCGGCGAGGCGATAAGCTTCGCGGGCACTACTTACCGCGTCGGTAAGAGAGCGCAGGGATTCCTTTGCCGAGTTATAATTATTCGTGGTCGTTGCCTGCTCGAGACTAACCTGTTGCACCAGCTGCTGATATTGTTCATCGAGGGCAGCCATGTCTATCCTGGCCTGGCGGATCTTGTATTTATTGTCGTTCGCCTTAAACAGCGGCCATACGAGCTGGATGCCGGCCAGTTGGTAGAACTGGCTGCCATTGAAGTGAAAGCCATAGCCCTGGAAGCCGACGTCGTAAAAGGCGTTGAGCTTTGGTACAAGATAGGCGCGATCCCATTTTAGATTGGACGCTGTTATTCTTTGAAAGCTTTTGAGACGATTGAATTCTTCGCGATGAGCAAGGAGGTCGGCCGGCGTGCTGGCGCTGTTGAATGTGGTGGGCTGGCCGGAGAGCTTGGCAGTGCTGTTGGATGTGCCTTCGCCGTTGGGCGTGCCTTCGCCATTAGGCGTGACGCTCAACTCCATAAGACTGGAATCGGTGAGGACTTCGCTGTCAAGCGGCCGGTTGAGGAGAAAATTAAAATAGGCAGCAGCATTGCGGCGTAGATTGCCCGCCTCAATATAAGAGGCTTCTACTTCGCTGACCTGGGCCTGAGCGCGGAGGACGATCTCACGCGTGGCCATATGATTTTCAACAAATTTTCCGCTGACCCGCCGGTTCTCTTTTACAAGGTCGAGCGCGGTATGATAGATCTCGACGGCTTTCCCGGATTGCAGATATTGATAATAGGCCTGGCGGATATTGCGGACAAGGTCGCGGCGATAGATGTCGCGGTCCGCCTGTCGGGTGCTGATGGTTTCGTTGCTGATCTCTTTGTTATGCTGCAGTTCCGTATTGAGGATGGGAAGAGTGATCTCCATCTTTGTATCATGATAGTCATTCGGCAGGAACTGGATCGACTGATTTGCTACCTGGGGAAATTTATTGGAATTGGTCAACTGGTTGAGCGTTGAATACACGTTGTTGAGAAGGTCGCCAACGGGAATACTTTGGGTGCGGCCGCCATCCGCGAGAGTATATTGGGAACTAAAGCCTGCCTGGGGATAAAAGAGGGATTGTGCTCTTTTGAGATCGATCCGGGCCCGCTGCAGATCAAAGTTGCGCTGGTGCAGGGCAAGGTTGCTGTCAAGACCGACGCGGATATAGCTCTCAAGAATGGAGGATGTTTCTGGGGAACCGTGCAGGGAGTGATATACCTGCTGGATATAGAGTGCCGGCATGTCCGGTGAAGCGCGCTGAACCTGAACATGGTCGGCTTGCGGCCCGGCGATTCGCGACCCGATGGCCTCCACGGCCTCTTGCGGCCCGGCCACCTGCTGGGCCCGAAGCTGTTGCAGGCTCGCAGAAAAAACAAGCAGGAACAGAATGGTTTGTTTTGGCATAACGTTCTATTTATTAATTATATAAATTAAATTAACATTGTTCATTTAACTCGTAAAAAAAAGGCCCTCAGGGCTAAGTTTTCAGCGGCGGGTGGACATAAGCCTCCCTCACCCATCCGATGGGGCAATTGATCCCGGGCAGGACGGCAGCGTTTACTTCCCTGCCGCGCTTGCTTCAATATTATTCACGAACCAATTGAGTGATTGTTTCATCGCGGGCAGGATCAATTCTTTTTCGGGGACGAACTTCTCCATGCGTCCACGGATAGCCAGGGAGACCAGGCCGTGTACAAAACTCCAAACAGCAAGACTCACAAGATGAGGGTCTCCTTTTATAATATGCCCTTTATCCATACAATCGATAACTGTTTCTTTGAGGCGATTGAGAGCAGAATCGCCCTTGACCCATTCACAGCCAAGCTCGGTAATTTTATTCATGGGTTCGTCCTGGATGAACATGAGATTATAATATTCCGGATTGGACATCCCGAATTCAAGATAGTTCTCGCCCATTTTATGCAGACGCAGCAAGGGATTGTTAATAGAGACCAGATCTCTGTTCATCTCTTCCATTTTCTGAAAGCCGATGTCGTGAAGACTAAAAAAGATCTCGTCCTTGTCCTTAAAATATAAATAGACCGTGGTAGGGCTATATTCGATGAGGTCCGCAATCTTGCGTATCGTGACGTTGCCAAACCCTTCTTCCACGAACAGCTTCATAGAGGCATCCAGGATCAGCTTCCGGATCTCCAGTTTTTGTTTTTCTTTACGTTCGACGATTCCCATAATAAAATATTAACAATGCAAATTTACTTAACAGTGTAAATAATCCAAATTTTTTCGGGATTATTTTTAAAAAACTTCTTCAAAGGTAGGAAATCTGCGGTTGGGGGAATCCGGCAGCCCGGCGGGTATTAGACAGGGAGACCAGGGATAGGGGTAGGAGGGCAGAGCCAGGTGACAGGATGGCGGCAAGAAATTATGGCCCATTCATTGCCTGTTTTAGGATTTGCTGTACGTTTGCTACAGGAGCTAAACTAATGGATAAATTTATCGTTTCGGCGCGAAAGTATCGGCCTCAGAATTTTTCGACGGTGGTGGGGCAGTCACATATCACGACCACCCTAAAGAACGCCATCAGGAATGGGCAGCTTGCGCATGCTTTTCTATTTTGTGGTCCCCGGGGAGTCGGCAAGACAACCGGAGCACGGATATTAGCAAAAACTATCAACTGTGAAAATGTCACCCCAGAGGGTGAGGCGTGTAACGTATGTCATTCCTGTGTATCTTTTAATGAGGGTACTTCCCTCAACATTCATGAGCTGGATGCTGCCAGCAATAACTCGGTAGACGACATCCGGTCGCTGGTGGAGCAGGTGCGGTTTGCCCCCCAGGAAGGTAAGTCCAAGGTATATATTATCGATGAGGTGCATATGTTAAGCACTTCGGCTTTCAACGCCTTTCTGAAGACGCTGGAAGAGCCGCCGCCATATGCCATTTTCATTCTGGCGACCACGGAAAAACATAAAATCTTACCCACTATCCTTTCCCGCTGTCAGATCTTTGACTTCAAACGGATCACTACAGCGGATACAGTGGATCATCTCGAGGAGATCTGCCAGAAGGAAGAGATAAAGGCCGAAAAGGCGGCCTTGCAGTTGATCGCTCAAAAAAGCGAAGGCTGTATGCGAGATGCATTGAGCATCCTCGACAAGATCGTCAGCTTCACCAATGGGGAATTGAGCTATCGGAACACGCTGGAGCACCTGAACATACTGGATGCCGACTATTATTTCCGTATACTGGATGCAATGCAGCGTCAGGATCTTGCCGACGCGCTGCTGATCTATGACGACATCAACCGGAAGGGGTTCGAAGGCGACCTGGTGCTGAATGGACTGGCAGAGTTCGTCCGGAACCTGCTGGTTTGTAAGGATGAAAAAGTAGCCGCTTTGCTGGAAGTAGTGGAAAGCTTCAAAGACCGCTATGTAGCAGCGGGGAAAAATACGGACGCACTCTACCTGATCAGTATGCTGAATGTATTGAACGAGGCAGAGATCAATTATAAATCGGCTCGTAACAAGCGGCTGCACGTGGAGCTGGCCCTGATCAAGCTCTGTTATCTGGCCCAGGCATTGCAGGTGACAGCAAATGGAGATCCGGGAAAAAAAAAGTCTGATCAGTTAAGACCGGTATCATTCCGCAATATTCCGGCTATGGAGCTGGTGAAACGGGATGGCAGGGGATCCGGCGCAGATACGCCAAAGAATGGCGGGGCGAAATTGCTGGTTGAGACAGGAGCCGATGGCCCCGCAATGGCAGAGTCGGCCAAAAGTCCGGAGCAGGTTACCGCAAGGGACGCCGGGCAGGTCAACGATGCAAGCCCTATTGGACGCACGACAGCCATTCCAGGCACTGTGGGCGCAACAACTGCGGCCCCGGGTGCAGCAGCCACTGCCACAAATGCAGCCAAAGGCGGGTCTTCATTAGGGTCTTTATCCAGAATAAGACAGCAATTTGCCGACCGGCAGGCCAACGCTGACGGCAATCAAAGTAAGCCGCTGGAAATGGAAACCCTCCACCAGGCCTGGCAGCAATATGCCGACTACCTCCGCGAAAACCGCAATCCGGCCGTACAGAGCCTGGAGCTGGCTACATTACGAATCATCGACGCTAACAATTTTGAAGCCATAACGAGCAATAACCTCGAGCAAAAGTTCATCGAACAGGAAAAACGTAGCCTGTCCGATCACCTGCAGAAGGCATTTGCGAATAAGACGGTGTCCTTTTCAGTGCTCGTGGAAGAAAGAGCCCACGTTGAGGAGGAGCCGACAGAAAGGCCACTGAACAAGAGGGAACAGTTCATCCAGATCATAGAGCAGTATCCGCTGGTCAAAGAGCTAAAAGATCGTCTGCGGCTGGAGCTGGACTATTGAGAGGTACAGCGTGAAGCCCCCGGCTAACAGGCTAAAATCTAAAAGGTCAGTTAAAACCACTCCTTGATTATTGACATATCCCTTATTGGCGGGAATTTTGCCAATGTGCATCTATGACAGGTAACCCGACACCAGCGTCTACTTCGAAAAGGCAGATATTTCAAACTAATTCATCAGGCCGCTGGCAGCGGTTCAAATGGGGTGGGAGGATCGTGCTCCTGGTTCTGATCCTGGGGGTTGTCATTTTCTCTATCGCAGTTTCACGGAATTATACACCAGGTCTGCCCCGCCTTACCGAACAAAGCCAGCTTTACAAAAAAGTGCTGGATACCAATAAGACCTTTTTGTTCAAGAACAGCCTGATCGAGCAATACGGCGGCTTCCGGAAATACATCAATGAAAAAGTGCCGTACCGGGCGGGAGCTTTTCCCGGTCAGTCAAAGCGGGATTCACTCGCGGCGTTGAGGGCCAAAAATGTTGACACAAATTTCAGGTCTTTCAACAAATTCCCCGCTGGTATACGGGCAGGATTCTATGTAGACTGGGATGCCCAGTCTTTTCTCTCCCTCCAGCAGTACATCGACAAAATGAACCTGGTGATCCCGGAATGGATCTTTATCGACCCCAATGCGGATACAGTATTTACGGATATCGACCCAAGAGCATGGAATGTGATGAAAAAGTCGGGAGTAAAGGTCCTGCCGATCCTCTCGAACAATTTTAAAGAAGTATTCAGAGGAGATGCAGTGCATCGGATCATCAATGACCCGGTAAAAAAGGAGCGGCTGATCAATGACGTGACCCGGATCCTGCAGCAGAATGATTTTATCGGCGTCAATGTCGACTTCGAAGAGCTGGACGAAAAGAACAACGAGAAACTGGTGTCCTTTCAGAAAGACCTGTACGAACGCCTGCACGCAAAAAATTTACTCGTAACCCAGGACGTAATCCCATTCAATGAGGACTACAATTTCAAACAGCTGTCCAAATACAACGATTATATTTTCTTAATGGCCTATGACCAGTTCTCTGACGCGTCCGGCCCCGGTCCTATTGCGCACCAGAAATGGATCGAGGGAGCGGTGGACGATGCCGTTAAGAATATTCCTCTCCAAAAGCTGATCCTTTGTCTTGCCGCATATGGTTATGACTGGCGGATAGGGAAGGAAATGTCATCCCGGACGGTAAGTTATCAGCAGGCCCTGTATACGGCAAAGGATGAGGAAGCAAAGATCGACTTCGATGCCGATTCCTACAATCTTCACTATGATTATGACGACGAGAATAATGTAAGACACCAGGTACAATTCACGGATGCGGCAACGACCTTCAACGCCCTGCGGTTCGCCACGGAATACGGACTTGCCGGTACGGCACTGTGGCGACTGGGAGATGAAGATCCCCGAACATGGTATTTTTATGACCAGGACATGCAGAAGTCGGTAATGGGACATTTCAATTTTTCCGAGTTCAGCAAGGTGGATGCTATGACAAATGCGGACTTCGTAGACTATGAAGGCTCCGGGGAAGTCCTGGATGTCATCGCCACGCCAACCAACGGACGGATCACACCGGAAGTCAATACGGGAGAGATGCTGATCAGCGAAGAAACCTATGACAGCCTGCCCTCGCGATTTGTAGCCAGGAAGTATGGATTGCAGGACTCGATGAAGCTGGTCCTTACTTTTGACGATGGTCCGGACCCCAATTATACGCCAAAGATCCTCGACATCCTCAGCAAGTACCGTGTACCGGCCACCTTCTTCCTGGTAGGTATTAACGCGGAGAACAATATACCCATTGTCAAACGGGAATTTAAGGAAGGGCATGAGATCGGCAATCATACTTTTACCCACCCGAATATTGCAAAAGTCAGCCAGCGGCGAGCCATCCTCGAGATGGAGTCGACAAGGCTGCTGATCGAATGTATCACCGGGCGATCGACCATCATGTTCCGGGCGCCTTACAACGCGGACTTTGAACCGGAGAAGTGGGAGGAGTTGATACCAGTGGCTATCGCACGAAAAAAGAATTACCTGGATATCGGGGAGTCTATCGATCCGCTGGATTGGGAACCGGGCACGCCAGCCGACAGTATTGTCGACCGGGTGATCCGGCGTAAGGATGAGATGACGAGGTCGGGTCTCAGCGGGAGTATTATCCTGCTGCATGATGCCGGCGGAGAGGATCGGACGGCTACCGTAGAGGCCCTGCCCCGGATCATCGAACATTTTCAAAAAAGGGGTTTCCAGTTTATTACAGTAGCCGACTACCTCGGCAAGACAAGAGACGATATCATGCCGCCTGTACCAAAGGGCAGCGGATTTTACCTTTTACAGATCAACTATTACTTTGCCGAGCTGGGTTATTGGAGCGGCCATATCCTGTTTTCCATGTTTGTCGTATTTATGATCCTCTCGGTAAGCCGGGTACTTTTTATCGCCTTCATCGCGACCAAAGAACATATCCGGGAAAAGAAATATGCCCTCCACCCTTTCTGGCTGGCCAATGGCGCGAACGCGCCGCTGGTAAGCATTATCGTACCAGCCTATAATGAAGAGATCAATGCCGTGAGCTCGGTGGAAAGCCTGCTGATAGGAGATTACCCGAATTATGAGATCATCTTTGTCAACGACGGTAGCCATGACCTGACCTATGAAAGGGTCAGCGCAGCTTTTGCCGGCAATCCCAAAGTAAAGGTCCTGACAAAACCCAACGGAGGTAAGGCCTCGGCGCTGAATTATGGCATTAGCCATTCGGACGCGGAATACGTTATCTGTATCGATGCGGATACGAAGCTAAAACAGGACGCAGTCAGCCTGCTCATGGAGCATTTCGGGGGAACACGCGGCGGGAAAAAGACCGGACAGTTGGTGGAAAAGGTCGGGGCCATCGCCGGCAACGTAAAAGTAGGTAACCAGGTAAACCTGATGACGCGCTGGCAGGCTATCGAATATATCAGCAGCCAGAATTTCGATCGCAAGGCTTTTGCTTACCTGAACGCAATAACCGTAGTACCAGGCGCTATCGGCGCCTTCCGGAAGAAGGCTATCGAAGAAGCCGGAGGTTTCACCACCGATACGCTCGCCGAGGATTGTGATCTGACCATTCGGATCCTGCGATGTGGTTATGTCATCGAGAACGACAACCGGGCCATCGCCATGACGGAGGCGCCGGAAACAATGAAACAGTTCTTCAAACAGCGGTTTCGCTGGAGCTATGGCGTCATGCAGACTTTCTGGAAAAATCGGGATGCGCTGCTGAACTGGAAATACCGCTGGCTGGGTTGGGCCGCGCTGCCAAATATTCTAATCTTTCAATATATCATACCTTTTGTCATACCTCTTGCCGACTTTTTTATGATCGTGGGCTTACTGACCGGAAATGCCTCAAAGATCGGCGGTTATTACCTGGTCTTTATGCTGGTGGATCTGGCAGTGGCGCTGCTGGCCTTTAGCTTCGAAAAGGAAAATCTCAAACGGCTGATCTGGCTGATCCCCCAGCGCCTGATCTGGCGCTGGCTGACCTGGCTGGTACTCTTCAGAGCCGTACGCCGGGCCTTTAAAGGTGAATTACAACATTGGGGCGTTCTAAAGCGGACAGGCAACGTAAAAACCGTCTGATGAGGGACTATTGGATGGGGAATTCCTCATTTTGTCTTAATTTCACGGCTCGATTTCAATTCATTTGATCTAAATAAGATAATGCGTTATGGCTGAAGTTATAAAAATGCCCCGGTTGAGTGATACGATGACCGAAGGAGTGATTGCCGCATGGCACAAAAAGGTGGGCGACCCCGTCAAAAAAGGAGAATTGCTGGCGGAAGTAGAAACCGATAAGGCGACGATGGACCTGGAGAGTTATAAAGACGGCACCTTATTATATACCGGCACAGAAAAAGGCGGAAAGATACAGGTCGATGAGCTGCTGGCCATTATCGGCGCTCCCGGTGAAGATATTTCAGCCCTGGTAAAAGGTGGTGCGGCCGCATCTGCACCTGTAGCAAACAAAGCAGCGGCTGCTCCGGTTGCAGCTGCATCGGGAACCCAGGCGGCTCCTGCGTCTTCCGGCACCCCATCCCCCTCTCCTGCCCCGGCAGCCGGCGGTCTGGACCTCACTAAAATGGAAGAAGTAATTTTGATGCCCCGTCTCAGCGATACGATGACCGAAGGCGTCATTGCCGACTGGCATAAGAAGGTCGGAGATCTGGTGAAAAAAGGAGATGTTCTCGCAGACATCGAAACCGATAAGGCAACGATGGAGCTGGAAAGCTATAAAGAAGGCAAACTGTTATATATAGGCGCACAGAAGGGTGATAAGATAGCGATCAATTCCCTGCTGGCCGTGATCGGAGACGAAAAGAAGGTTGATGTCGAAAAGATAAAAGCAGCTGCGAATCAAGGCGTCGCGAATCAAGGCGTCGCATTGGGTGGTAGCACCACCACAACCGGTGGGATAACTGCTGCCGCAGCAGCCAACACCGGTGGCGCTGCCCAGGCTTCGGGAGCAACCGCAGCCCCTGCGACAGAACCTGCTCATTCCGGACTCTCTGTCAGCGCCGACGGAAGGATCAAGGCCTCTCCATTGGCAAAAAAACTCGCTGCAGAAAAAGGTATCGATATTTCACAGGTCCCGGGCAGCGGAGACAATGGCCGGATCGTAAAGAAAGACGTAGATAGTTTTGTCCCCGGCGAGAAGGCAACATCGACAGCTGCAAGTGCGACCCAGCCTGCGACAGGTGCAAAACCTGCCGCTTCTCCTATTACTCTGACTGCAAGCATCGGACAAGTCAGCTATGATGAAGTACCGGTCTCGCAAATGCGGAAAGTAATAGCCAAACGGCTTGCTGAAAGCAAATTCACTGCCCCCCATTTCTATATAACGATGTCGATAGACATGGACAAGGCCGTCGAAAGCAGGGCAAGAATGAATGAGGTATCTCCTGTAAAGATCTCTTTTAATGATATTGTGTTAAAGGCAGTGGCCATTTCGCTGAAACAGCATCCTGCTATCAACAGCAGCTGGCTGGGAGACAAGATCCGTATCAATCATCATGTCAACATCGGAGTTGCAGTTGCTATTGAAGATGGATTGCTGGTGCCGGTGGTAAGGTTTGCAGACCTAAAGAGTCTGTCACAAATCGGCGCAGAGGTAAAGGATCTTGCGCAGCGTGCCAAAGCCAAGAAATTACAACCCGCGGACTGGGAAGGAAGTACGTTTACTATTTCAAATATGGGTATGTTCGGCGTGGATGAGTTCACAGCGATCATCAATCCTCCTGACGCCTGTATCCTGGCGGTCAGCGCCATTCAGCAGGTGCCTGTTGTAAAGAACGGGGCCATCGTTCCCGGAAATGTAATGAAACTGACCCTGAGCTGTGACCACCGGGTGGTGGATGGTGCATCGGGCTCGGCCTTCCTGCAAACAGTAAAGAGCTACCTGGAAGAGCCTTTGCGCATGATGATCTAAGATATGACGATCCGCCCGGCGTAAGCTTCTGTCAGAGCTTACGCCGGCTTAGATAAATTTCTATAATTCTGACTCAGTGTTATCTCTTACCCGGCACAAGTTTTATTCCCTCTTTGTGCGCTAATTCGAAGACTACTGTATTTTTAAACCGTACTGCAACTTATTATCAAATCTATCATCAAACCTGAAAGGTTAAGGCTTCTGACGTAGTTATTAATTTTACCGTTTATGAAGCAATACCTTAGCCTTCTCCTGCAACTGGACCAATTTATTCGAACAAAAGGAACGGGTTCTCCGCCCGAGTTCGCCCGGAAAATGGGAATTTCCGAACGCAGCCTATATGAGTACCTGAAAGTGTTAAAAGAATTGGGCGCGCCAATAAAATTCTCCCGACAAGATCATTCTTACTATTATGAGATCGAAGGGCAGTTTCAAATCGCCTTTCAATAAGGAGAGATAGTAAAAAAATAAAGCCGCTTCATAGAAATGAGGCGGCCTTTTAAACCTTATCCTTTTAGGTCCTTTGTAGAAACAAGGGGCCCTTAAGAACTGTGTCCTTGCTGTTCCAACCAAACTTCGGAACTAAAAAATCTTTATCGGGAGCTTTTTACAGCACCGTGTTTACGGAATATACGATCAGGATAATACCAGACGGATAGCTGCTACACGTTATGACTGGTCTTTGGCAGGCTGTGAATGACCTGCAGGTCTGTTTTGTAACGGTAGAACCTTTTGAGAGCCTTAATCAGAGTTTGTTTGCTGTTTCACCGTTGACAATACAAACATAAGTGTTTTTTCAATTGCGGCCTAATTAGACCACAGATTTTTTTAAAAAATTTTGCCTTTTCTTTCCCGCGCACATCTACTCCATTGATTATCAAATATTTGCCTTTTATGGTCCTGATGCAGATCCCGGTCCTATACGGGAAAATTGTGTAATTATAAGAGATTACTTACCTTTGCGTCTGTTATTATTCCTTTCTAATCACTTTCGTGACAACCTTCTGTATCAACGCCCGAAGGATATTGATGAGTAGATGGGCCTTTTTTCAATTTAAATAGAATCATTTTGTCATTTCAACATCTCAATCTAATTGAGCCTTTGTTAAAAGCATTGGACAATGAGGGATATACTACCCCCACACCCATTCAACAACAGGCTATCCCTATCTTACTGGAACGCAGAGATCTGCTGGGCTGCGCCCAGACAGGGACCGGTAAGACAGCGGCTTTTGCCCTTCCACTGCTGCAGCTTCTCTGTGAAGATGCCGCAGGTGTTACTGCCGAGACCCGGCAGGGAGGATCACGCCCAATCCGCGCACTGGTACTTACCCCTACCCGTGAGCTCGCCATCCAGATCGACGAATCCTTTGCCGCTTACGGCAAATACACCGGGATGAAACACCTGGTCATTTTTGGCGGTGTACCACAACAGGCACAGGTACAAGCCTTACAAAGGGGAACAGATATCCTGGTGGCTACACCAGGCCGGCTTCTGGATCTTATCGAACAGCGCTTCATCAGTCTTCGCGATATCAAGTATTTTGTACTGGATGAGGCTGATAGAATGCTGGACATGGGTTTCATACACGATGTCCGGAAACTATTAAAAATGCTGCCTCCAAAACGCCACTCACTGTTCTTCTCGGCTACCATGCCGCCGGAGATCCAGAAGCTGGCGGATACCATTCTTGTCAATCCGGCAAAAGTGGAAGTCACACCCGTTTCGTCTACCGCAGATACGATCCAGCAGTCTTTGTATTTTGTCGAAAAGAAAGACAAGCGGTCCCTGCTGCTGCATATCTTAAAGAGCACGGCCATTCCTACAGCCCTGGTGTTCACCCGTACCAAACATGGTGCAGATAAGGTAGCACAGGGGCTCGTCCGGGCCGGCATCCGTGCTGAAGCTATCCACGGCAATAAGTCACAGAACGCCCGTCAACGGGCACTGCTGAATTTTAAGACCAGACAGACCCGGATCCTGGTTGCAACAGATATCGCCGCCCGGGGTATCGATATCGATGAGCTGACACATGTCATCAATTTCGAATTACCCAATGTTCCCGAAACATATGTTCATCGTATAGGCCGGACAGGTAGAGCCGGCGCCAATGGTATTGCCTTGTCCTTCTGCGACGAAGAAGAAAGGGAATATCTCCGGGATATTCAGAAGCTGATAGCTAAGCCTATCCCGGTCGTCGAAGATCATCCGCACGTCATGTCTGGCTCTTTTTCAGGTGCGCCCGTAATGGCAGCCGGTTCAGGTCATTCTTCCGGCAACTCCGCCGGCAGGAATGGAGGCCGGGGCCAGCAGAACAACAGAGGCAGCGATCCCCGTAGAAGAGGTGGTGGCGGCCAGCAGAACGGCAATGGCAGAAGACCATCCGGCGGGCAGGTTGGCCATGGCAGTGAAAGAGGTGGTGAAAGACAACAAAGTCAGCAGAGCCGCCCGCCAATGGGTGAGAACAGAGGTGGAAAACCCGCTTTGGTTCGACGCCCGGAGCAACCGGTACAGGAGTCGCAGCAGACCGCTCACGAAGGCGGACAACAGCCCTCGGAGCAAAAGCATACTGGACAAGAGCCGGGTGCTGTTTCGCAACAGCCCATCAGAAAAGCTCCTCCGGAAAGAAAACGCCCGGACCAGCCACAGCGGACCCGGCCAAACCCCGGTATGCTCTCGACGCCTGCACCAAAAAAAGATATCAAACCAGTAGATGATACCAATTTCCCCTTCGACATCAACCAGAGCGCCGGAGACGAGAAATGGTAGATCGCTGATAAAGCAAGGGGGGCAGGAAGTGGGAGAATTTACCTAGTTTAGCAGTAAATCAACGGATGAAACTTTACCTCTTGCTGCTTACAGGATGGTTGCCGGTAGGGCTGATGCCCTCTTACCGGGGAGAGCGGACGGATATTGCATCCCTTCTTTCCAGGGAACAGTATGAACAATTCTTTCCCCATCATCATCCGCTTTATAGTTATACAGCATTCATAAAGGCGGCTGCCAGTTTTCCTTTATTTGCCGGAGAAGGTGATCCGGTTATACGTAAAC
>Ga0307510_10000651_pt1 | contig 35317 bp, 32 predicted proteins | sample 12_EM_MG_FD_207224 | JGI IMG/M metagenome (GOLD analysis project Ga0307510, IMG submission 207224) | Populus trichocarpa ectomycorrhiza microbial communities from riparian zone in the Pacific Northwest, United States - 12_EM | ecosystem: Host-associated > Plants > Roots > Unclassified | place...
CGGACGCATCCTCGCCCCCGGCAAGGCCGCCGTCGCCGTCCTGGGCCCCAAGGCCGCCCTGAAGGCCGCCCCGGCCTTCGAGAAGGCGCTGTTCGGGTAGCTTGCAGGACGCGGCGGTTTCCGCGACCCTACGCCCATGGCGTTGCTGGATTGGATTGCGCCGGAGAGCGGCTTGCGGGTGGAGGGCGACGGCATCCGCCTGCGCCCGCCGCGCGCGCACGAATACGCCGAGTGGCGCGAGCTGCGCGGCATGTCCCGCGGGTTCCTGCAGCCCTGGGAGCCGACCTGGCCCGCTGACGACCTCAGCCGTGCGGCGTATCGGCGCAGACTGACCGCCTATGCGCGCGACCGCGAGGCCGGGGCGGCCTATCCGTTCTTCGTCCACCGCAACAGCGACGACGCCATCACCGGCGGCATCACGCTGTCCAATATCCGGCGCGGCGTCGCCCAGATGGGATCGGTCGGCTACTGGTGCGGTCGCCCCTTTGCGCGGCACGGCCACACGCTGGCGGCAGTGCGGGCCTTGGCCGACTTCTCGTTCCGCACCTTGGGCCTGCATCGACTGGAGGCGGCGTGCATTCCGGAGAACGGCCCCTCGCGAAAACTGCTGCTGAAAGCGGGGTTCTCCGAGGAGGGATATGCGCGGGCTTATCTTAAAATTAACGGCGCTTGGCGAGATCATGTCCTGTTCGGCCTGATCTCGCCCCTGAGGGCGCTTGAGGGACCGGACGAAGGTGTGTCGGTCTGACCGACGCGTATGCGTTAGAGCCTAGGCGGCCCCCTCTTGGTTATGCCCAACGACCGCTGGATGTGGGACGCCACGACCACGCTTGAAGCGTTGGGCGCGGCGGACGTCGCGCTGTGGGTCTGGGAGCCCGAGCGCGACCGCATGCGGCTGACCGGCGCCACCCGCGCCCTGGGCCTCGGCCCGCTCGCCCCCGACTGTTCCTCTGCGGCGCTGCGCGCCTTGGCCCTGCCGCAGGACCGCGCCTATGCCGAAGACATCCTGCGGGTGCAGGAGCCGGGCTGCGAAGTGGCCGTGCGCCTGCGCATGCGCGGGGCCGGAGTCTCGATCTGGCGCGGCGTCTGGCTGGAAGAAGGCTGCCGCGCGGCCGGCGTCGTGGCGCCGGAGATCAAGTTCGCCGCCTCCGACCTCGACTCCCTGACCGGTCTCCTCGACCGCAAGAGCTTCATCGTCCGCGCCCGCGAGCAACTGCAGACGCCCGGCCGCCACGAGCTGATCGTCGCCGACCTCGACCGCCTGCGCCGCCTGAACGAGGCGCTGGGCCACGAGCGCGCCGACCTGGTGCTGGCCGCGCTGGGTTCGCGCCTCGCCGCCGCCTTCCCGCCCGACGCCGTCCTGGCCCGGATCGGCGAGGACGAATTCGCCGCCCTCTGCGTCGCCGGCGCCTCGCCCGGCGCCGACGCCCTTCGCCGCGCGCTGGAGCAGCCGCTCCGCGTCGCCGGCTTCGACATCCATCCCACCCTCTCGATCGGCGCGGTGGAGGCCCATGGCGGCGTCGACGCGCCGGAGGCGGCCGAACTGCTGCGCCGCGCCGAGCTGGCGGTGGAAAGCGCCAAGAGCCACGGCCGCGGCGGCGCGGCGGCCTATGGGCGTGGCCTGGAAAGCGACGGCCTCTCGCGCCTGGCCCTGGAGGGCGACCTCAAGGGCGCGCTCGGCCGCGGCGAACTGGTGCCGTTCTACCAACCGATCGTGCGGCTCTCGAGCGGGGCGCTCTCCGGCTTCGAGGCGCTGGTGCGCTGGCGCCATCCGCGCCGCGGTCTGCTGACCCCCGAGGTCTTCCTGCCGCTCTGCGAAGAGATGGGCCTGATGGAGGAGCTGGGCGCGATGATGATGCGCACGGCCGCCGGCCAGCTTGCCGCCTGGCGGATGAAGCACAAGGCCGCGGGCGAGCTCACCGTCGCCGTCAACCTTTCCACCGGCGAGATCGACCGGCCGGACCTGGTCTCCGACGTGGCCGCCATCCGCCGCGAGACCGGGCTGCCGCCGGGCGCGCTGAAGCTGGAAGTCACTGAAGGCGACGTCATGCGCGATCCGGATCGGGCCGCCGTGATCCTCGGCGACCTGCGCGACGCGGGCGCGGCGCTCGCGCTCGACGACTTCGGCACCGGCTTCTCTTCGCTCAGCTACCTGACGCGCCTGCCCTTCGACACACTGAAGATCGACCGCTACTTCGTGCGCACCATGGCCACCAACGAGGGCTCCGCCACCATCGTCTCCTCAGTGGTGAAGCTGGGCCAGGACCTGGCGCTGGAGGTGGTGGCCGAGGGCGTCGAGAACGCCGGCATGGCCCGCCATCTGCTGGCGTTGGGCTGCGACTACGGCCAGGGCTTCGGCTATGCGCCGGCGCTGTCGCCGCAGGAGGCCGAGGTCTATCTCAACGAAAGCTATGTGGACGGCGCGGCGCCGGTGAAGGCGCGCAGCGGGCTGATCCGCTAGGCGCGGCCGACCGCGCTCCCCAGGAACTGCGGATCGACGCCAAGCTTGGCGAGCGCCTGGCTCCATTTCTTCGCATAGTCGTCGCCGAAGATCAGCGTCTCATCGGCCTCGCAGGTCAGCCAGACATTGGCCTTGATCTCGTCCTCCAGCTGGCCCGCGCCCCATCCCGCATAGCCCAGCGCCAAGAGCGAGCGGCGCGGATGGCCGGCCGGATCGACCATCGCCTCCAGCGCCTCGCGCGTCGCCGTCAGCGCCACACCGCTGCCCACCTGCAGGCTGTGTTCCAACCCGAAGTCGTCGGTGTGCAGCACGAAGCCGCGCTCGCGCTCCACCGGCCCGCCCATCAGGACCAGGTCGTCGGGCAGCGGGATCGTCGACTTGACCTGCAGCCGCTCCAGGAGGTCCGGCACGGTCAGCCCGTCCACCGGGCGGTTCACCGCCAGGCCCATGGCGTGCTCGGCGTCGTGGGCGCAGACCAGGATCACCGCCCGCTCGAACCGCGGGTCGCCGATGCCCGGCATGGCGATCAGCAGTTGGCCCGAGAAGAATCCGCCTTCCATCGGCTCGACTTTTCACCCCTAACGTGGCGACTTCAAGCACGCCGGGTTGCAGCGCGCTGTCGTGTCGCTATTTGCCTAGCTTCAGTTCAATGGAAGGGACGCCCATGACCATCAAAGTTGGCGACAAGCTGCCTGACGTCACCCTCACCCTGGCCACGGCGGACGGGCCGAAGCCGGTGAGCACCCAGGATTTCTTCGGCGGCAAGAAGGTGGCGCTGTTCGCGCTGCCGGGCGCCTTCACCCCCACCTGCTCGGCCAAGCACCTGCCGGGCTTCAAGCAGCTGGCGGGCGAGATCAAGGGCAAGGGCGTGGACGCGATCGCCTGCCTGTCGGTCAACGACGCCTTCGTCATGCGCGCCTGGGCCGAGGACCAGGCGGTGGGGGACGACATCGCCATGCTGGCCGACGGCGGCGCGGCCTTCACCGATGCGGTGGGCCTGGCCTTCGACGCCTCGCGCTTCGGCATGGGCAAGCGCTCGCAGCGCTATTCCATGATCGTCGACGACGGGGTGGTGAAGGAGCTCAACATCGAAGAGGGCGGCGAGTTCAAGGTCTCGGCCGCCGACTACCTGCTGGCGCAGCTTTAGCGGGGCGATCTGATCGAATCAGATCGCCCCTCCAGGTTTTGATTTTGACGCGCGGCTTATCCGAAAACCGGTTCCCACGTTTCTGAACGCGCTCTAGGTGTTCCGTCCCGTTCGGCGCGCCGCATGCGGCCACCGCAGCGCCATGGCCCAGAAGAAGGTCGACTCGCATGAACCAGGTCTCGCCCCCCGCCGCCGCCGACCATTGGGCGGTTCCGCGCCAATCCGTCCGGTTGGGCGCCGACACGCTGACGCCGCCGGAGGTGCTGGCGGTGCGGGGCGAGGCCCGCGCGTTCGCCGACGAGGTGCTGCGGCCCCTCGCCCACGCGCTGAACACCACGCCGGAGCGGGCGGACGGCTTCCGCCGCGACGTCTTCGCCGCGATCGCCGAGGCCGGCCTCTTCGCCGTACCGTTCAGCAGCGACGTGGGCGGCCGCAACCTGGCCGGCCGCACCCAGGCATCGATGGCGGTCATGGAGGAGCTCGCCTACTACACGCCCGGCGTCGCCTCGGCGATGTTCGACGCCAACATCCTGCTGTTCGGCAACGTCGTCGACGAGGCGGGCGGGGCGCTGCGCGAACAGTTCCTTCCCCGCCTGATCCGCGGCGACCTGGTCGGCGCCTTCGCCACCAGCGAACCCGGCGCCTCGACCGACCTGTCGCCGGAGGCGATCCAGACGATCGCCACCCCGGTGGACGGCGGCTGGCGGATCGATGGGCACAAGCGGTGGATCACCAACGCACCCGCCGCCGACGTGATCGTGCTGCTATGCCGCACCGGCGACGGTCTCTCCTTGGTGGTGGCCGATATGAAGGTCCCCGGCGTCACGGTCAGCGACCCCGACCTGAAGATGGGCAACCACGCGCAGCTTACCGCCGACATCCAGTTCTCCGGGGTCGTCGCCCCCGCCGAGCGGTTGGTCGGGGCGCTCGGCGGCGGTCTGCGCGCCGCCCTCGGCAGCTTGACCCTGGGCCGCATGGGGATCGGCGCGGCGGGCGTCGGCATGGCCCAGCGGGCGTTCGACGTGGCGACGGCCTACATCACCGAGCGCACCGTGCGCGGCCGCCCGATCGCCGCCAACCAGTACTGGCAATTCCGGTTCGCCGACCACGCCCTGGAGATCGAGTCGGCGCGCAGCCTCTACCTCAAGGCCGCGCGCCTGCGCGACGAGGGCCAGGATCCCGGGCACATCGCCGCCATGGCGAAGATCAAGGGCAGCCAGGTCGCCGTCGACGTGGCCCGCGACGCCATCCAGTGCTGCGGCGGTTACGGCTTCGCCCGGGAGATGATGGGCGCCGGCGTCACCTGGCCGTTGGAGTCCATCTACCGCGACGCGAAGATCGGCGAGATCTACGAGGGCGCCAATGAGGTGCTGCGCTGGGTGATCGCCCGGCGGATATTCGGCCGTGAAATCACCGGTTAGTTAGGCCTTCCCGGCGCCGCCAAACCGCGAAGGTGCGGGAAATTTAGAGGGTCGGGAACGGGCGGCTAAGGAATTTCGACCCGGCCTCGCCGAACCGCCAGGGGACCTCGATGGCCTTGGTGATGCCGATTCGGGGACCGACCACGACCCCCGCCGGTTCGCCGGGCTCGAGCACGAAGGGCGGTTCGTCTATCCTCAGGCCATTGTGCGCGTGGGTCACCGCCAACGCCTGGCAGAGCTTGCCGGGCCCGGAACACAGCAGCCTCACCTCGTCCGTCCCCCGCCGCTCCGCCATCTGCCAGAGCCCCTCGGTCGGCTCCAGCGCCCGGATCAGCACGGCGCTGCCCGGGCCGTCGCCGCAGACCAGGTTCATGCACCAGTGGATGCCGTAGGAGCGGTAGACGTAGATGTAGCCGACGGGTCCGAACATCACCGCGTTGCGCGGCGTCGGGCCCGAGAAGCTGTGCGAGGCCGGATCGGTCGGGTGATAGGCCTCGGTCTCCACGATCCGCCCCCCGACGCCGTCCTTGGTGAGCGTCCAGCCGATCAGGGCGCGGGCCGCCGCCTCCGAGGGCATGTGGAACAGCTCGTCTCGACGGGCGACGACCTCGGGGTGCGAAATGGCGGCGATCATGGGGGAAGGATTTCGCATGCCCCACGTCCCGGGCCAAACCGTCCACGACGCCAAGCTTCATGGCTTCGACAGTGCTTCGACCGTTAGCCAGCCTGGCTGAACTCGGTGGATTGGTCCGGCAGCGGGTCGACGACGATAGCGCGGGCTATGGCTTCCACCAGGCTCTGCACCTGGATCGGCTTTGGCTCATGGTCGGTGAAGCCCAGACCCTGGAAATATCCACGCCCGCCGGAGGTGACGTCGGCGGTCAGCGCCACCACCGGAACCTGCTGGTTCGGTCCGGGCGTTTCGCGCAGCTTCGCCAGGCATTCGATCCCGGTCATGCCGGGCATCTGGATGTCCAGCAGCACGATGTCGAACGGCTGGGCGGCCAGGAGGCCGAGCGCCTCCGGCCCGCTGGAGGCCTTGGTGACGGTGTGTCCAAACGCCAGGAGCAGCTGGTCGAGCACCAGGAGGTTGACCGCATTGTCGTCGACGGCCAGCACGCGGACGCCGCGCACATGGGCTTCCTCGGCGTAGGCGGCGAGGGCGGCAGGGGCTTGCTGCAGGACGGGCGTCACCTGCTCGGCGAGCGTCATCGGGATCTCGACATTGAACACCGAGCCCTTGCCCAGCGTGCTCTCGATCCAGATGCGTCCGCCCATCAGCTCGGTGAGCTGCTTGGCGATGGCGAGGCCGAGGCCGGTGCCGCCGAACTTGCGGATCTCGCTGTCGTCGGCCTGGGAGAAGCGTTCGAAGAGGCCCGGCAGGTGCGCTGCGGCGATGCCGACGCCGGAGTCGCGGACGGCGAAGTGGATCAGCACCTCGTGCGGGGACTTCGGGATCGCGCGGGCGGCGACCGCGACGGAGCCCTTCTCGGTGAACTTCAGCGCATTGCCCACCAGGTTGAACAGGATCTGGCGAAGGCGCAGGGCGTCCATGCGCACGAAGTCCGGCAGGCCGCCGGCCGCCAGGTCGAGCAGCAGGGTCACGCCTTTCTCGTCGGCCCGCGGGGCCCAGAAGCTGATCAGGCGATCGAGGAAGACCGTCAGGTCTTCGACGCCCTCGACGATCTGCAGCCGGCCCGCGTCGATCTTCGAAACGTCCAGGATGTCGTTGAGGATCGAGAGCAGGTATTCGCCGCTGTCGATCAGGACGTCGAGCCGTTCCTTCTGGCGCGGATCGACTTCGTCGCGTTTCAGCAGCTGCGCCATGCCGAGCACCCCGTTCATGGGCGTGCGGATCTCGTGGCTCATGGTGGCCAGGAAGTTGGACTTGGCGCGGTTGGCCTTGCGGGCCTCCTCGCGGGCCTCGTCGGCGGCGGCGCGCTCGGAAAGCGCCTGGTCGCGGGCCGCCTCCAGCTGCGGGATCATCGCCACGTTCCGGTTGAAGGCGTCATGCAGGGTCGAGATGGTGCGGATGACGCCTTCCAGCATCAGGGCCAGCAGTACGCCCAGGCAGGTCAGCGAAACCAGGGCCCCCAGGGCCGGCAGAAGCGCCAGCCGGCCGATCGCGACGACGCCCAGCGCCACGAGGATCGGGACCGCGAACGACCAGAAGACCCGCCGCGACAGCATGCCCGCGGCTATGGCGACGGCCATCAGGGTGCAGGCCTGGATGGCGACGAGGGTCATCTCGGCGACGCCGCCGGTGAGGGCGACGAAGGCGGTGGGGGCCAGATAGACGGCGAAGCGCGTCGCGCAGAGCGGCACAAGCCTGCGGAAACCCGCCGCCTCCGTCGTGTCGGCGGCGACCGCCAGCCAGCGGCGCACGAAATACTGGTTTGCGGCGTCCACGGCGCAGTAGGCGACGAAAGCGGCGCCTGCGACTGCCGGATGGCCCAGCAGGACGAGGGACAGCGCCGCCAGCGCGTTGAAGACGGCGTGGAAGGCGATCGACTGCGAGAGGCCGTGGAGGGTGAGTTGGTAGGTGCTCACTGACGCCCGCATGGCCTGGGCGGCCGCGGCAGCTTCAACCCTGCGAAATTCCATGCACCTCACCCCGGACACCTAGATTGGCGGGGAAAAGTAAAGCTTCAGAGAATCCCGCTGCAATCTTCGGTTTAGCCGGCGAGGGCCGCGGCGGTGGTGGCTTCCAGGTCCTCGGGGCCTTCCATCAGCCCGTCGGCGAGGCCGGGCGCCTGGGCCAGGACCTGGCTCGCATAGACCCGGGCCAGCGCAGCCTTGCCTTGCAGCCAGGGATCGTCCGACCCGGCCGCCGCCAGGGCCTGGCGGCCGAGGATCCAGCCGCCGATGACGTCGCCGGCCAGCTTCAGATAGGGCGTGGCCGCCGCGAGGCTCGCCGCGCCGCCGTTGGCCAGGATCCAGTCGGTGGCCCGCTCCAGCGCGGCGATCCCCGTAGCCAGCCGGCGGCCGACCGGGGCGAGATCGGCCGTCTCGGTGAGCAGGTCGGCGCTGAGCGCCATCTCCGCGCAGAGGCCGCGCATCACCGCTCCGTCCAGCATCCGCAACTTGCGGCCGACGAGGTCGATCGCCTGGATGCCGTTGGCGCCCTCATAGATCGGGCCGATGCGGGCGTCGCGGTAATGCTGGGCCGCGCCGGTCTCCTCGATGAAGCCCATGCCGCCGTGCACCTGCACGCCCATCGACGCCACCTCGACGCCGACGTCGGTGGACCAGGCCTTGGCAATGGGCGTGAGCAGCTCCTGGCGGGCCTTGGCGGCGGCGCGCTCGTCCTGGTCTGTGGCCAGCCGCGCGAGGTCGTTGAGCACGCCCGTCGTCAGGCAGATGCCGCGGGCGGCCTCGATCTTTGCCTTCATCAGCATCAGGGTGCGGCGCACGTCAGGATGGTCGTAGATCGCCGCGGGATAGTCGGTCGACCAGGGGGCCCTGCCCTGGCGGCGCTCCTGGCTGAATTCCAGCGCCTGCTGAAAGGCCCGCTCGGCGATGGCCACGCCCTGGACGCCCACCTGCAGGCGCGCGGCGTTCATCATCACGAACATATGCGCCAGGCCCTGGCCGATCTCGCCCACCAACTCGGCCTCGGCGCCCTCGTAGAGTATCACGCAGGTGGGCGAGCCGTGGATGCCCAGCTTGTGCTCAATCGAGGCGGCGTGGAAATCGTTGCGCGGGCCCAGGGCGCCATCCGCGTCGAGCCGGAACTTCGTGGCCAGGAAGAGGCTGATCCCCTTCACCCCGGGCGGGGCGTCGGGCGTCCGTGCTATCACCAGGTGGCAGATGTTGTCAGTGGCGTCGTGGTCGCCCCAGGAGATGAAGATCTTCTGGCCGCTCAGGAGGTAGCCGCCATTGCCGTCCGGCCTCGCCATGGTGGTGAGCGCGGCGAGGTCCGAACCGGCCTGCGGCTCGGTGAGGCACATGGCGCCGGTCCACTCGCCGGAGACCAGCTTGGGCAGGACGAGCCGCTTCTGGCGTTCGGTGCCGTGTTGGGCCAGGGCCTCGATGGCCCCCTGGGTCAGCACCGGGCAGAGCCCGAAGGCCACGTTGGCGGATTGCACCATCTCGAAGACGGCAAGCTCCATGGCCTTGGAAAGTCCCTGGCCGCCATGCTCGGGATCGGCGGAGAGCGAGTTCCAGCCGTCGGCGACGAAGGCCCTGTAGGCTTCGGCGAAGCCCGGCGCGGCGATGACCGCGCCGTTGGCGTATTTCGCGCCTTCGGTGTCGCCCTTGCGGTTCAGCGGGGCGAGCACGTCGTTGGCGAAGCTGCCCGCCGCCTCCAGCACCGCGGCCACCGTGTCGGCGTCGAGGTCCGGAAAGGCCCGTGCGATCAAGGCGTCGTGCCCGACGGTGGAAAGTGCGAAGGCCAGGTCTCTGACAGGGGCGCGGAAGGGCATTCAAAGGCTCCGTGGACTCTCAAGCGACTTCTAGGACGGGCCGCCGGCGTAAGGAAGTCGCGGTTCTCGCCCGCGCCGCCTTTCGGTCACGCTTGGCGCACACCATCTGCCAGTCAGCCCGACCTGGAGATAGCGGTCCATGCTCCGCGCCCTGCTTACAGCCGCGATCCTGAGCCTGGCGGTCGCCGTCCCGGCCCTCGCCAACCCCACCAGCACCGACCCCGCCAAGGCGCCGGCCGGCAACTACGAGCTCGATCCGCGGCACGCGGGACTGGTCGTGAAAGTGCCCCATCTGGGCGGGTTCTCGCGCTACACGATGCGCTTCAATGCGTTGTCCGGCGCCTTCGCCTACGATCCGGCGAACTGGCAGGCGACCAAGCTGACGCTCAGCATCGACCCCAAGTCGATCGACAGCGAGATCCCCAGCTTCAACAAGCAGATCGCCGGCTACTTCGAGCCCGACAAATATCCGGCGATCCTCTTCGCCACGACCGCGATCGCCGGCGGGGCGGACGGCAAGGGCACGGTCACCGGCGACCTGACCTTCCACGGCGTGACCAAGCCGGTGACCCTGGACGTCACCTTCAACGGCTCGGGCCCCGGCATGCTGGGCGCCGGCACACGGTTGGGCTTTTCGGGGACCGGCCGCATCAAACGCAGCGACTTCGGGGTCAACGCCGTCAAGCAATTCGCCGGCGACGACGTCGATCTCGCCTTCGAAATTGAATTCGTGAAGAAGTAGGCTGAAACTCCCGCCTATGACCGAATCTGCCAGAATGCCCGAACGAGCCGCCGGCGACCGCTACGCTGCCGTCGCCATCGCACTCCATTGGCTGATCGCGCTGGCGATCGTGCTGCAGATCGTCCTGTCCACGCGGATGGGCGGGCGGCCCACGCCGCAGGGCTTCGCGGTTACCCAGCTGCACAAGTCGATCGGCGTCTCGATCCTGCTGCTCAGCCTGGTCCGGCTGGGCTGGCGGCTGATGAACCCGCCGCCGCCGATGCCGGCGGCCATGGCGGGCTGGGAGGTGGCGCTGGCCAAGCTCACCCACGTGGGCTTCTACGTGGTGATGATCGCCATGCCGCTGACCGGCTGGCTGATGGTCTCGACCAGCCGGATCGTGCTGCCGACCCTGCTCTTCGGCGTCGTGCACTGGCCCGACATTCCCGTCGTCGGGGGCCTGGCGCCCGGCGCCAAGCACCTGTGGCACGAGATCGGCGAGCAGGGCCATGGGCTGATCGCCAAGGTGATCTATGTGCTGCTGGGCCTGCATGTGGCGGGCGCGCTGAAGCACCAGCTTTTCAGCAAGAACGAGCCGGTGCTGGCGCACATGGCCCCGGGCGCGGTCCCCGGGCGTTGGTGGGAGCCGCGGCTGCTGGTCATCGCGCTCGCCTTCGCCGGCGTCGTGGCGTTCGGCGAGTTCTTCCAACCGGCGCTGCCGGCCATGGCGGCTTTGCCTCCGCCCCCCATCGCGGTCGAGCCGCCGGCGCCGGTCGCTGCGCCCGTTACCGGCGCCCCGACGCCCGCCGCGGCTCCGGCCCCGCCTGCCGACACGGGCGAGGCGGTCCACTGGAAGGTGTCGCCGGGCTCGACGCTCAGCTTCGCCACCGTCTGGAGCGGCGCGCCGGTGGAGGGCCGCTTCGACCGCTGGACGGCCGACATCGTCTTTGGCGCAAAGGCGCTGGATAAGTCCAAGGTCACGGTGACCATCGACATGGGCTCGGCCAAGACCGGCGACGAGCAGCGCGACGCCTCTCTGCCGTCGTCCGACTGGTTCGATTCCGCCACCCACCCGAAAGCGGTCTTCACCGCCACGCGCTTCACCGAGAGCGGGGAGGGCAAGTATGTGGCCCACGGGACGCTGAACCTGCGTGGCGTGACCAAGCCGCTGGACCTGCCCTTCGACCTGAAGATCGACGGGCCAAAGGCGACCATGAGCGGTCGCGCCAGCCTCGACCGGTTGGCCTTCGGCGTGGGCCAGGGCGAGTTCGCCGGCGTTGACCAGATCCCCGCCAAGGTGCAGGTCCGCGTCCAACTGCGCGCCACGCGCGACTAACGGTCGGCGGTTCCCGTTGACAGGGCGGGGCGTCGGCTCGACGCCCAAGAAATAGGACAGGGGCCGTCCCGGCGGTGTAACCAGCCGCCGTGGACCCGCAGCCTTCCCAGATCCCCCAGGCCGTCGACGCCCTGAAGCGCGGCGGCCTGGTCATCCTGCCGACCGAGACGGTCTACGGCCTGGCGGCCGACGCGGCCAACGCGCGCGCCGTCGCGGCGGTCTATGCGGCCAAGGGCCGGCCGAGCTTCAACCCCCTGATCGCCCATGTGGCGGAGGTGGCGACGGCGCGACGGATCGCGCGGTTCGACGACCGCGCCGAGGCGCTGGCGGCGCGGTTCTGGCCCGGGCCGCTCACCCTGGTGCTGCCGATCGCCGACGAGAGGGCGGTCTGCGACCTGGCCCGCGCGGGCCTCGACAGCGTGGCCGTCCGCGCACCGGCCCATCCCCTGTCGCGGGCCTTGCTGGAAGCGTTCGGCGGTCCGCTGGTGGCCCCTTCCGCCAACCGCTCGGGGCGGCCGAGCCCGACCACCTTCGCCGACGCCGTGGAGGAGACCGGCGCCTCGGCCGCCGCGGCGCTGGACGGCGGCTCCTGCGCGATCGGGCTGGAGTCCACGGTGATCGCCTTGCTGGACGAACCGCGCCTGCTCCGGCCGGGATCTGTCACCCGCGCCGAGATCGAAGCGGTGATCGGCGCGCTGAGCGAAGCCGACGCCGACGCCAGGCGCTCGCCCGGCCGGCTGGCGCGGCATTACGCCCCCAACGCGCCCGTGCGCCTGGAGGCCGAGGGTCCGAAGCCCGGCGAGGCCTTCCTGGCGTTTGGTCCGGCCGACGCCCGCGACCGCACCTGGAACCTCAGCCCGACGCGCGACCTCGTGGAAGCCGCGGCGAACCTCTTCGCCCATCTGAGAGCCGCCGACCGCTCGGGCGCCTCGGCCATCGCCGTCGCCCCGATCCCGCAGGAGGGCCTGGGCGAGGCCATCAACGACCGCCTGCGCCGCGCGGCCGGGTTCGTCGGTTAGAGCGCCGAGCGGATGTCCGTCTTGGCGAAATCGTCGCCCTTGTAGAGCAGCGGCGCGTCCAGCTGCTTGGCGAGGGCATAGGCGAAGCAGTCGGCGAGGTTGAGCCGTGCGGGATGGAAACCCTTGCCGTAGCGTAGGTAGGCCGCGAGCGCGTCTGCGCCGAGTTCGACGTCCTCTCGCAGTTCCAGGCCCATGCCGGCCAACCAATCATCGAACCGGTCGCGACCAGAAAACAGCCTTCGTCGGGTGAGGATACCGCCCGCCTCGACATAGTTGATCGGCGACAGGTAGCCGATGTCGATCCTGTCAATCAGGGAGAGGAAGGCGTCGCGCTCCTCTTCACGCTGGGCGATAGCCACCAGCGCCGAGGCGTCGACAACGATCAATCGTCATCCTCAAGGCCCGGGATTTCATTGAGTTCGTCCCACTCTTCCTTGGTGACCGGCGGGAGCGGGCTCCTGATGCCGGCCTCCTCGTGCAGGCGATCCGTCGCCGCGATCATCTCGGTCAACGAAAGCTTCCGCCGTTTCGGTTGCGCCTCAGCCAAGGCGCGCTCCAGCGCGCCGTCGATGACGGACGTGATACTCTGGCCGCGCAGGCTGGCAAGTTGGCGGGCCTTGCGCTCGGTCTCGGGATTCTTGATCAGGATGGCCATTCGCCGGCTCCGGTATATATCGCAGTATATACTGGAAATCCGACGGGGTGAAGCCTAGGTTCCGCCCATGACCGCGCCCGTTCCCGCCGATGTGCTGTCCCGCCTGAAGGCGGTGCTGGGCGAGGGCGGCTGGAGCCAGGACCCGGAGCGGTTGGCCCCCAAGCTGCTGGAATGGCGCGACCGCTGGAAGGGCGAGACGCCGTTCCTGGCCCTGCCCAAGACCACCGCCGACGTGGCCGCGGTGGTGGGGATCTGTTTCGAGAGCGGCGCGCCGATCACCACTCAGGGCGGCAATACCGGGCTGGTCGGCGGCCAGATCCCGCAGGGCGAGGTGCTGCTCTCCACCGAGCGGCTGCGCGCCATCCGCGAGACCGACGCCTTCGACGACGTGCTGGTGGCCGAGGCCGGGGTGACCCTGGCGGCCGTGCATGAGGCCGCCTCGGGCCTCAATCGCCGCTTCCCGCTGGGGCTGGCCTCGGAGGGTTCGGCGACCGTGGGCGGGGTGGTCTCCACCAACGCCGGCGGCACCCAGGTGCTGCGCTACGGGATGGCGCGCAATCTGGTGCTGGGCCTGGAGGCGGTGCTGCCCAACGGCGAGGTCTGGAACGGGCTCAAGCGCCTGCGCAAGGACAACACCGGCTATGATCTCAAGCAGCTCCTGATCGGGGCCGAGGGCACCTTGGGCGTCGTCACGGCGGCGGCGCTGAAGCTGCATCCGGTGATGGCCTCGCGCGCCGTGGCGATGATCGGCGTCGACACCCCCGAAGCCGCGCTGAAACTGCTGGTCCGCGCCAAGGACGAGACCGGCGGGGCGGTCGAGGCCTTCGAGCTGATGGGACGGCTGGGCATCGAGTTCGCACTCCGGAACATCGCCGGCACACGCGATCCGCTGGCGCAGCCGCACCCCTGGTACGTGCTGGCCGAATTCTCTTCCGGCGAGCCTGGTTCGGCCGAGGCGTCGATGGAACGCTTCCTGGCCGCGGGACTGGAGGACGGGCTGGTCCGCGACGCCGTGGTCGCCCAGACCGAGACCCAGGCCAAAGCGTTGTGGTCGATCCGGGAGAACCAGTCGCCCGCCCAGAAGCCCGAGGGCGCCACCTGGAAGCACGACGTCGCGGTGCCGGTGAGCCAGGTCGCCGCGTTCCTCGCCGAGGCCACGGCCGCCATGCAGGCCTTCGCGCCCGGCGCCCGCGTCGCCGCCTTCGGGCACATGGGCGACGGCAACATCCACTACGACGTCCTGCGCGCGGACGGCGGGTCGGACGCCGAGCACGCGGCGCGGCGCGATCAGGGCTCGCGGATCGTGCATGACATCGTGGCGTCCATGGGCGGCTCGATCAGCGCCGAGCACGGCCTGGGTGCGATGAAGACCGAGGAGGCCAGGCGCTACAAATCGCCGGTGGAGATCGAGGCCATGCAGGCCATCCGCCGCGCCCTCGACCCCAAGCGGATCATGAACCCGCGGGTGTTGTTCTAGCCGGGCCGGTTGGCGCCTTGGCCGTCCAGGACCTGGCGCACCTTCACGGCGAGCTGCTCCATCGTGAACGGCTTGGGCAGGAAGGCGACGTTGGGGTCCAGCATGCCGTTGTGGACGATGGCGTTGCGCGTATAGCCGGTGGTGTAGAGCACCTTCAGGTCGGGCCGCGCCTCACGCGCCGCGTCGGCCAGCCGGCGGCCGTTCATGTCCGGCATGACGATGTCGGTGAACAGCAGGTCGATCCGTGGCTGCAGGGTCAGGACCGCCAGGGCCTGGCTGGCGTCCGAGGCCTGGACGACGGTGTAGCCCAGTTCGCGCAGGGTATCGACCGAGAGGTGGCGCACCCGCTCCTCGTCCTCGACCACCAGCACGATCTCGTCGCCGGTCGCGCGGGGGGCCTTGAGCGGCGAGGCGGTGTCGAGCTCCGCGGTCTCCTCGCCACCCATGTGGCGCGGCAGGTAGATCTTCACGGTCGTGCCGACGCCGGGCTCGGAGTAGATCTTCACATGGCCGCCGGACTGCTTGACGAAGCCGTGCACCTGGCTGAGGCCCAGCCCCGTGCCCTTGCCGACGCCCTTGGTGGTGTAGAACGGGTCGAAGGCGCGCTGGGCGACCTCGACCGGCATGCCGGCGCCGGTGTCCGACACCGAGACCATGACGTACTGGCCGGCCTCGACCTCGGCATGGGCGGCCGCGTAGCTGTCGTCGAGGTGGGCGTTGGAGGTCTCGATGGTCAGCCGCCCGCCGTCGGGCATGGCGTCGCGACCGTTGACGCAGAGGTTGAGGATGGCGTTCTCGAGCTGGCTCGGGTCGGCGAAGGCGCGCCAGAGGCCGCCGGCCAGCACCGTCTCGACGCGCAGGTGTTCGCCGATGGTCCGGCGCAGCAGCTCCGACATGCCGCCCACCAGCTTGTTGACGTCCATGGTCAGCGGCGCGAGCGGCTGCTGGCGCGAGAAGGCCAGCAGGCGGCCGGTGAGCTGGGTGGCGCGTTGCGCGCCCTCTATGGCGTTGTCGATGTAGGTCTCGGTGCGGGCGGGATCCTCGCGCAGGCGGCGCTTGGCCATGTCCAGCGAGCCCAGCACGATGGCCAGCATGTTGTTGAAGTCGTGGGCGATGCCGCCGGTGAGCTGGCCCACGGCCTCCATCTTCTGCAGTTGCCGGATCTGCGCCTCGGCGTCTTCGCGGTGGGCGGACTCGGCCTTCAGCTGTTCGTTCGAAAGCGCCAGGGCGTCGCGCGCCGCCGTCGCCGCGTCCAGCCGCCGGCGACCGTCGAAAAACGCGAACAGGCCCAGCGCCATGGCCACGGTCGCACTGGCGAGCAGGACGACGATGAGCAGCGCGTTTTCCCGGCGGGCCGCCTCGGTTCGCTGCGTCAGGAGCCGGTCCTCGGCGGCGTCCATGCGCTCGACCGTGCGCGCCAGGTCGTCCATCAGCACCTTGCCGCGATCGAGGCTTTCCACCGAGATCGGCAGGCCCTGACGGCGGCGCTCGACGTTGGTGTGCAGCAGCTCGTAGCGCTGCAGGACGTCGCGCCGCAGACGGCGGGCCTGCGCCAGCTGAGCGGGATTGTCGGCGACCAGGTGTTCCAGCTTGTCGAATTGCCGAGGCAATTCGGCCTCCGCGCTGACGTAGGGGGCGAGATAGACCTCGCGTCCACTCAGCAGGAAACCGCGCTGGCCCGCCTCGGCGTCCTGCAATAGGGCGCGCGTGGAGGCCAGCGCCTTCTGAGCCTGCAGCGTATGGGCCACCCAGCCGGCCGCCGTCTGCTGGCGGCCGGTCAGCCACAGGCTGCCCAGCACCGCGATCACCAGGACCACGAATCCGAAGGACAGCGCGCGCAGCGCCCGGTCGGCGCGAGGAGAGGGCATCGCGCTTTGATGGCCGACGGAGGCGGAGCTATCAAGCGAACATGCCTGGGGGCGACGACGCGCCGCGCGGCAGCCTGTCCACAGCCTTGTTCGCGGGCTCGCGTGGAATGCTTGGCGCCATGGTCAAGTGGAGGCAAAGCATCTGCGATGCTGATCGTCCTGTCCCCGGCCAAGTCGCTCGATTTCACGGCCGCGCCCGCCGCCGCGCCAGTGTCCGCCCCGGAGCTCGCCGACCATACCGCGGAGCTGGCCAGGACGACGCGCAAGCTCAGGGCCATCGACCTGAAGCGGATGATGTCGCTCTCTGACGCCTTGGCGAAGCTGAACCGCGAAAGGTTCCAGGCCTTCCAACCGGACGCTGAGGATGGGCTGCAGGCCGCCTTCGCCTTCAACGGCGACGTCTACATGGGGCTGAAGGCGCGTGAGCTGGACCGGAAGGCGCTGGCCTGGGCGCAGGATCACCTGCGGATACTGTCGGGTCTCTATGGCGTGCTGCGGCCTCTCGACGCCATCCAGCCCTACCGCCTGGAGATGGGCGTGCGCATCAAGACGCGGCGCGGCATGAGCCTCTACGACTTCTGGGGCTCCAGGATTTCCGAACAGCTGGACGGGGCTCTGGCCGGCCGGAACGACCGGACGGTGGTGAACTGCGCCAGCCAGGAATATTTCGGCGCCGTCGACCGCGCGGCCCTCAAGGCGCCGGTGATCTCCTGCCGCTTCCTGGAAGAGAAGGACGGCGAGGCGCGGATCATGTCGTTCTTCGCCAAGCGGGCGCGGGGCATGATGGCCCGCTACGCCATCGACAACCGCATCGAGCGCGCCGCCGACCTGCGCGCCTTCGACCGCGACGGCTACCGGTTCGTGAAATCGCTCTCCACCGACGAGGAATTCACCTTCGCCCGGCCGCAACCGCCGCCGGTGGCCCAGACGCGGGCCAGGCTGAAAGAGGAGGCCTGACCGTGGCCGTTGACTACAAGCTCGAAGGCCATGTGGCGGTGATCACCGGCTCCACCAGCGGCATCGGCCAGGCGTTGGCCACCGCGCTCGCCGAACAGGGCGTCAACGTCGTGCTGAACGGCTTCGGCGATCCGGCCAAGATCGAGGCCGACCGGCTCGCGATCCAGGCCAAGACCAACGCCGCGATCCGCTATCACGGCGCGGACATGACCAAGCCCCAGGAGATCGCCGACCTGATCGCCTATGCGCACAAGGAATTCGGACGGCTCGACATCCTGGTGAACAACGCCGGCATCCAGCACGTGGCGCCGGTCGACGAATATCCCGAGGAGAAGTGGGACGCCCTGATCGCGGTGATCCTCTCCTCGACCTTCCACGCCTCCAAGGCCGCCATCCCGATCATGAAGGCCCAGGGCCGCGGGCGGATCGTCAACATCGCCTCGGCCCACGGCCTGGTGGCGTCCGCGTTCAAGGCGCCGTACGTCGCGGCCAAGTTCGGGGTGGTGGGTCTCACCAAGGGCTGCGCGGTGGAGTTGGCCCGCACCGGCATCACCTGCAACGCCATCTGTCCGGGCTATGTGAAGACCCCGCTGATCGAGGCCCAGATCGTCGACCAGGCCAAGACCCGCGGCATCCCCGAGGACCGGGTGATGGAGGACGTGATCCTGGCCGCCCAGCCCACCAAGGCCTTCGTGCAGTACGCGCACCTGGCCGGGATGCTGCTCTATCTGGTCTCCGACATGGGGGCTTCGGCCACCGGCGCCGCGCTCTCGGTGGACGGCGGCTGGACGGCCACTTGACGGCGCGCGCCCGGGACTGACCCTTGCCTTCCCAACGCCTGTTTGGACAGCGCATCGGGAGGATCGGCCATGACCCTGCACACCCAGCTTTGCGACCTGTTGAGCGTGAAGCACCCGATCATGCTGGCCGGGATGGGCGGGGTCTCCTATGCCGAGCTGGCGGCGGCGGTGTCCAACGCCGGCGGCTACGGCGTGCTGGGGATGGCGGGCCGCACGCCCGACTTCATCCGCGACCAGATGCGCAAGGTGAAAAGCCTGACTGACCAGCCGTTCGGCGTCGACCTGCTGGCGGCGACCCCCGACAGCCTGACGGCCTCCGTCGAGATCATCATCGAGGAAGGCGCGTCGTCCTTCGTGGCCGGCCTCGGCGTGCCGATGCCGATCATGGAGCGCCTGAAGAAGGCCGGGCTGAAGGTGATGGTGGTCTGTGGGGCGGTGAAGCACGCGGTGAAGGCCGAGCAGGCCGGCTGCGACGCGGTGATCTGCCAGGGCGGCGAGGGCGGCGGGCACACGGGCCTCGTCGGCACCCTGCCGCTGGTGGCCCAGGCTGTGGAGGCGGTGAAGGTCCCGGTGGTGGCTGCAGGCGGGCTCTATGACGGGCGCGGACTGGCGGCGGCGCTCAGCCTGGGCGCCGTCGGCGTCTGGATGGGCACGCGGTTCATCGCCTCGGCGGAGGCCCATGCCGCCCAGATGTACCGCGACGTGATCGTCGAGGCGACGGACGAGGACACCGTCCGCACCAAGAGCTATTCCGGCAAGCCCATGCGGGTGAAGAAGAACCCTTATGTCGCCGACTGGGAGAGCCGCCCGGAAGACATCCAGCCGTTTCCGCAACAGGCGATCCTCTCCAGCCGCGCCGGCGTGATGGGCGGCATCGGCGGCCAGATCGAGGGGCTGGACATCGACCGCTCGGCCTTCGCCATGGGCCAGTCGGCCGGCGGCGTCCACGACATCCTGCCTGCCGCCGACATCGTGGCCAGGATCATGGCCGAGGCGGAAGCCTCCATCGACCGGGTCGCGGCGCTGCGTGAGCGTGCGGAGGCTTCCGCCTAGGGCGCCGCCGCCAGATAGGCCACTGGGTCGTTCACGAAGTCGCGGAACTCGGCGAGGCAGCCGCGCCAGGCGACCAGGTGCCGGGTGATCCGGTCGCGGCCGTCGGCGGTGAACAGCAGCGTCGAATAGATCACATGCGCCTTGCCGCCCTTGTCCTGGAACCCGCGGCACATGGCCGAGGTCTGGTTGTAGGCGTTGATCTGGCTGAGCGTGGGGCTGGCCTTGTCGGCGGTGGAGTCGAACAGCACCACGGCGCACTTGCGTCCCTGGGCGTCGCAGCCCGCGAACTGGGTGGTGAAGGCCGCGCTGGTGGAGGTGACCGCCAGATAGACGGCGTCGGCCTCCTTGTGGGCCACCTCCGCCTTCGCTCCGGCGGAGGCCAGCAACGCCACCATGCTGGCCGGGTCGCGAGCGTCGAAGGCGTCGGCGACGGCTGCCGGCTTCGCGGCCGGTTTGGCGGCGGCCTTCGCGGGCGGGGGCTTGGGCGCTGCGGCCTTCGCGGCGGGCCCCGCGCCCATCAGCAGGATCGCGGCGGCGGCGAGGACGGTGGTCTTCCAGGACATGGGCCAAGGGCTAGCAGAGCAGGCTGGCGCGCGCGAGCCCGGCCGTCCGGTTTCCATGGCGCCGCAGCAGGGTGGGCGATAAGCTGCCGCCCGGTTGTGGGGAGAAGACCATGGGTTACGGCGTCGCGCTCATATTCCTGGTCTTGGCTGCGGTGGTGGTGCTGGGGGCCATCAAGATCGTGCCGCAGGGCCGCGAGGTCACCGTCGAGCGGTTCGGCCGCTACACCCGCACCCTGAAGCCCGGGATCAGCTTCCTGACGCCCTTCGTCGAGGCGGTGGGCCGGCGCATCAACATGATGGAACAGGTGCTGGACGTGCCGCGCCAGGACGTGATCACCAAGGACAACGTGTCCGTCCAGGTGGACGCCATCGTCTTCATCCAGGTGATGGACGCCGCGGCCGCGGCCTATCGGGTGACCAACCTCGACTTCGCCATCACCCAGCTGACCATGACAAACCTTCGGACCGTGGTCGGCAACATGGAGCTGGACGAGGTGCTGTCGCAGCGCGACCAGATCAACACCCGGCTGCTGGACGTCATCGACCAGGCGACCAGCCCCTGGGGCGTCAAGGTGGCGCGGATCGAGATCAAGGACCTGCAGCCCCCGCCGGACATCACGAACGCGATGGCCAGACAAATGAAAGCCGAGCGCGAACGCCGCGCGGTGATCACCGAGGCCGACGGCGAGAAGCAGGCCGCCATCACCGTGGCCGAGGGCCAGAAGCAGTCGGCGATCCTGCAGGCCGAGGGCCGCAAGGAAGCCGCCTTCCGCGACGCCGAGGCGCGCGAACGCTCCGCCCAGGCCGAGGCCAAGGCGACCGAGCTGGTGTCCAACGCCATCGCCGACGGCGACGTCAACGCCATCAACTACTTCATCGCCCAGAAGTACGTCGAAGCCTTCGGCAAGCTGGCCGAAAGCCCGCAGCAGAAGACGGTGATCGTGCCGGCCGACATGGCCTCGCTGATGGGCTCCATCGCCGGCATCGGCGAGATGGTGAAGACCGCCCGCGCCGAGCAGCAACCGCCGCCCCCGCCGCGCCCGCGTTCGCAGCGCTCGGGCGGCGCGGTCCCGCCGACGGAAACCTGAGCCATGCCGGACCTCGCCGACCTCTACGTCAGTCATCCCTTCTGGATCTGGATCGGCCTGGCCGCGGCCCTGCTGGCGGCCGAGGTGGCGACAGGGTCGGGCTGGCTGCTATGGCCCTCGGCATCAGCCGGCGTAGTGGCGGTGCTGGCGGGCTTCACCGGTTTGCCGCCGGCCGGCGCGCTCCTCGCCTTCGCCAGCCTGACCATCGTCTCGAGCCTGCTCGCGCGCCGCTACATGCCAAGGTCGCTCACCACCCACGCTCACGACATCAACGACAACGTCGGTCGCCTGGTCGGCCACCACGGCGTCGCGGTGGCGGCCTTCGCCGGCCGCGCCGGGCGCGTGTTCATCGACGGCAAGGAGTGGGCCGCCGAGCTCGACGAGGGCGAGGGCCTGGCGGCCGGTTCGCGCGTGGAGGTGGTCGGGGTGGCCGGCGCACATCTGAGGGTCCGCAGCGCCTGAGGAATCGGAGTCCGCCGGTCGCCGGAAAGCTAGGCTGGAACCGCTAAGCCATTGGAAGTGCGCCATAGTTGGGCCAACCTGCTTCGTCATCTTGACCCTGGGACGATCACGGCGCTTATGTGCCCGCGGAGGGCGGCTGGGCCCTCAAAGAAACCTCCAGGAGAGATCTAAGTCATGAGGCCAATCGGATTGGGGCTGGTCGCGGCCCTTATTGTCGCGGTGCTGGCGCCTGTCGCGGTGATGTCCGCGCCGAAAGCCGCTCCGGCGGTGAACGAGGCGCAGCGCAAGGTCGGCCTGGCCGATACTCCAGCGCTGGTCACCGCCGCGGGTCTTCCCTGCCAGGTGTCGGACGCCCGTCTGGTCGGCAAGGCTACTGAGGACAAGAAAAAGGGCACGCCCGCCATGAGCCTCTACGAGGTCGCCTGCGGCACGGGCATGGGGTACCTGCTCCAGGTCACGGGCGTGGCGGCCCCCACCGCTTTCAGCTGCCTGGAAGCCAACTATCCGGCCGACGTCGGCTCCAAGGTCGCCAACCCCTGCATCCTGCCGGCCAACCTGGATCCCAAGGTCGCGCTGGCCGCGGACCTGGCCAAGGCCAATGTGTCGTGCGTGCCGGAAGCCGCACGCGGCATCGGCCAGAGCAAGACCGCGACCTATCTGGAGGTCGCCTGCCAGGGCGGCGTCGGCTACGTGGTCATCGCCGGCGCACCCTATGACGGGACCAAGAAGCTCGAGGCGCAGAACTGCCTGAACTTCGACGCCGCGGGCGGCAACATCAAATGCGAGCTGAGCGACCCCGCCGCGCGTCTCGCCGTGGTCGACCGCTACAACACCGAGGCCAAGACCAGTTGCGTCATCAAGGAGCGCCGCTTCGTCGGCACCACCACGGACAGCTCGAATTTCTTCGAAGTCTCCTGCCAGGACGGCAAGGGCTACATCTACAAGATCGACACCAGCGGCGCGGTCGCGCAAACCTTTGAGTGCGCCAAGGCCCAGGGCGTCCTCGGTGGCTGCCAGCTGACCGACGCCCGCCAGGCCGCCTCCGAACAGGCCGACCTCTACACGCGGCTGGCCAAGGCCGCGGGCTCGAACTGCAAGGTCGAGAAGTACGCCGTGTTCCCGGCCGCGGCCGGCGAGGATGTCGTCGAGCTGGTCTGCTCCGACGCTTCCGGTGCGGTGGGCATCTTCAAGGCGGGCGGCAAGGGCGAAGTGCTCGACTGCGGCCACGCCCTGGTGGCGGGCTATCGCTGCGGCCTGGCCAAGGCCGGCTCCGGCATGGAAGGCCTCACCACCGACCTGAAGAAGTTCATCCCGAGCACCACCTGCGTGGTCTCCAACTCACGGCTGGCGGCCAAGACGGCCAAGGGCACCCTGCTCCTGGAAGTCGCCTGCGCCGACGGTCTGAAGGGCTACATGATCGAATATTCGACGGGTCCGGTGACCGCGGTCGCCGCCACCGGCTGCGCCTTCGCCGCCGGCTGCAAGCTGCCCGGCAACACCTAGGCTTCGTCTGGGCCTGAAGAACCAAGGCCTCGGAGGGAAACCTCCGGGGCCTTTTCTCTGTCTAGATCGCCGCTTCGATGAACATCGGGCCGCGCTGGGCCATGGCGGCGGCGAAGGCCTTCTCGAACGCTTCGGAGGTCTCGCAACGCACGGCCGGTAGGCCCAGGCCCTTGGCCAGCGGGACCCAGTCGATATTGGGGTCGCCCAGGCCCAGCAGCTTGGCGGCCTGGGGTCCGGCGTCGCCGGCGCCGGTGCGCGTCATCTCGATATTGAGGATGCGGTAGCTGTTGTTGGCGAAGATCACGACCGTGACGTCCAGGTTCTCGCGCGCCAGTGTCCACAGCGCCTGGATCGTGTACATCGCCGAGCCGTCGCCGGAGAGCGCCAGCACCTTGCGGTCCGGCGCCGCCACCGCCGCCCCCACCGCCAGCGGCAGGCCGATGCCGATGGCTCCGCCCGTCAACGCCAGCACCTCGTGCGGCGCGGCGGTTCCCGTGCTGGCCGCGACGCCCGTGCCGGAGGTCACCGCGTCGTCGCAGATGATCGCGCCTTCGGGCATGTGCCGCGCGATCGAGGCGCCGACCGTATAGGGGGTGAGCTTGCCCGTAGGCGCGGCGTCCGGACGCTCCAGCGGCTGGCGCGGTCCTTCCCTGGGCGCGCCCAGCGCATCGGCGAGCGCGGCGAGGCCGGCTGCGGCGTCCTCGCTTCGGGCCGCCAGCGTCAAGGTCTTGCAGCCCTCGGGCAGCAGCACGCTCGGCCGGTTCGGATAGGCGAAGAAGGCCACCGGCTGCGTCGTGCCGGCATAGACCATGAGGTCCGTGCCCTCGAGGTCCTGCAGGGCCAGTTCGCCGAAATACTGCATCTTGGCCGCGCCGAAGGCGCCGGCGCCGCGCGGCTGGCGGGCGACGAAGGTGTCGGTCATCACCCGCACGCCGACCAGGCTGAGGCGCGCGGCCTGGGCCAGGGCCTCGGCGCGGCAGGCCTGGCCGCCGAGCAGCACCACGGGATTGGCCGCCGCCTTGATGGCGCGGGCGGCGGCGTCGACCGCCTCGCCTGGGGGCGCGGGCCGCACCGGCTTCTGCGCCATCACCGGGGCCGGGGTGGTGGTCTCCAGCCAGGCCGAATCTGCCGGCAGGATCAGGCTCACCGGACCGCCGGGCGGGCCGTAGCTGGCTGCTACGGCTTCGGCCGCCAAGCCCGCCACCGCGTCGGGGCTGTCGGCCGACTTAACCCAGATCGAATTGGGGGCCGAGAGCGCCGGGATGTCGGAGTTCAACGGCGCGTCATACTGCCGGTGATAGGTGGCGTGGTCGCCGATGACGTTGACGATCGGGGTGTAGGCGCGTCTGGCGTTGTGCAGGTTCGCGACCCCGTTGCCGTAGCCCGGGCCCAGGTGCAGCAAGGTGCAGGCGGGCTTGTCGGCCATGCGGCCGTAGCCATCGGCGGCGCCGGTCGCCACGCCCTCGAACAGGCAGAGCACCGGCCGCATCTCCGGTGACCGATCGAGCGCGGCGACGAACTGCATCTCGCTGGTGCCGGGATTGGCGAAGCAGGCGGTGACCTCATTGGCCACCAGGGTCGAGAGCAGGGCGTCGGCGCCGTTCATGCCAAGTCTTCCATGTCAGAACACCATCACGTCAAAGGGGGCTGGGTGGGCGAAGAGGCGCGAGACGCTATCGGCGCGCCGGGTGCGGGCGAGCGCCTGGGCGATGTAGCCCTTGTCGGTGATCTCGCCGGCGCCGCCATCGGGGCCGTCCGGGAGGATGAGGGCGCGGGCGACGCGGCCGGCCGAGCCGGGGGCGCGGGCGTTGAAGGCCTCCAGCCCGACGCGCACCGCCGTCTCCACCGCTCGGCGCGTCAGGGTCGGATTGGGATAGAGCAGCAGGCCCACGCCCTCGCGCCCCTCGCCACAGACCACCGCGTCGGTGACCGCGCCGCCGATCGCCCCCACCGCGCCGATGCGCAGCTCGCCGACGCCGACGAAGGCGCCCGAGGCGAGCTTGAAGTTCTCCGAGAGCCGACCGTCGAAGACCATGCCGCGCAGGGGATCGTCGTCGTCCACGAACCGCGCGGCGTCGCCCAGGATGTAAAAGCCCTCGTCATCGAAGGCCTGGGCGGAAAGCTCAGGCCGGCCGAGGTAGCCCCGGGACACCTGGGGCCCCTTCACCCGGAAGTCGAGCTTGCCGCCCTCGGGCACGAGGCGGATCGATGTCCCCGGCACGGGCAGGCCGATCAGGCCCATGCGGTCGTTGTGCCAGTGGACGTTGCAGGCCAGCGGCCCGGTCTCGGTGGCGCCGTAGCCGGCGGCGAAGCTGATCTTCTCGCCGACGGTGCGCAGCGCCACGGCCTGGATGCGGTCGGCCACGCTCTGCCCCAGGGCGGCGCCCCCGTACTGGAGGACGCGCACCTTCTCGAAGAACCGCCGCGCCAGCTTGGGGTCCTTCTCCAGCTCGTCGACGAACAGCATCCAGCCGGCCGGCACCATGTTCTGGTAGGTCGGCGCAATCTCCTTGAGGTTCCGCACCGTCTCGCCGAACCGCGCCGCGGTGGGCTGGCCGAGGTCGATATAGAGCGTGCCGCCCCGGTGCAGGGTCTGGTGCAGGATCGAATTGGCGCCCAGGCTGTGGCTCCAGGGCGCGGAATTGACCATCACCGGCGGGTCGGGATCGTCGAAGCAGGCGGTGATCTGGGCCGAGTTCAGCGAGACGTTGGCGTGGCTGCAGATCACCGCCTTCGGGTGGCCGGTAGAGCCGGAGGTGAGCAGGTACTTGGCCGCATCGATCGGCCGCGCGTCGGCCGCGTCGGGACTGGCCTTCAGGAGCGCGCTGAAGGGCACATGGCCGACGCCCAGGTTCTTCGAGGCGATCACCGGCAGGCCCGCAAGGCCCGGCGCCGTCAGGCCCTCAAAGAAGGGATCGGCGTCCTCAACGAAGACCGCCGCGGGCTTCAGGATTTCGCAGGCGTGCGCGATCCGCGCCGGGTTGGCGCCGCGCAGGCCGTACTGCGGCGAGACCGGCGCCACCGGCATCCGCTTGCTCATGGCCGCGTAGGCGATCAGCGCATGATCGATGCTGTTGCCGGAGAGGATCAGCAGCGGCTCGGCCCGGACCACGCCCATGGCCAGGAGGCCGCCGGCGATCGCCGCCACCATGTCGCGCGCCTCGCCGTAGGTGACGGTGCGCCAGCCCTCGCCGGAGCGCTCGGCCAGCCACACCCGCCTGGGCGCCACGCGCGACCAGTGCTCCAGCGCCGCGGTCATGGTCTGGAATTTCGTCGAATAGGGCCCCGGGTTGGTCAGCACCACCTCGCCGCCGCTGCGCCGCTCGATCTCCAACCGCCGCGGCGCGTAGCGCGCGTCGCGGAACGGGGCGTTGGCGGCCTGCAGCTCAAGGGACATGGAAGTCTTATTCCAAGCCGCCGCAGTATTGGGAAGCCTCAGCCGCTCAGGGCGGGGGCTCTCCGGACAGCTGAAACAGAGGTTGCTGTTGGATAGAGGGCCGCCCTGGCGATTTGAGATGCAGAGCTTGCGAAAAATGTCGCCTCCTGCGGCTCAGCGCGGGAAGTGGGCGAGGAAACCCTTCTTCGGCGGTATCTTGCAGACCGCCTTAATGGCCGCCCAGTCGGCGACGCTGAACGCCGGCAAACCCGGCCGGCCGTGTGCTCGGCTGGCTCTGGCCCGGCGCAGGGTGTCGGGATGCGACGAGATCAGCTCCTTCACCATCCTGGCGTCAGCGCCCTCGTGCTTGGCGGCCAATCGCTCGAAGAAGGACGCCATGCCTTGCGAGGAATAGCCTTGGGCCTGCAGCAGGGCCTGGCCACGCCTATCAGCCTCCACCTCCGCCTGGCGGGTGTAGCGCAGGCTGGTGAAGGAGCCGAAGAGCAGCACGGCCTGCTGTCCGGCGCCCGTGCCTCCGCCCACCAGTGCGTCGAGCACCACCCCGAAGCCGAACGAACGCCAGACGCCCTGCATGACGTGGCGCAGCTCCACATGGGCGGCTTCGTGGGCGATGACTGAACTCAATTCGTCGGGCGTTTCGGCCATGCGGATCAGGTCGCCGGTGACCAGGATAGCCCCGCCCGGCAAGGCGAAGGCGTTGACCATTGGCGCGTCGACCGCGCGCACACGAAGACGGAAGGTCGCGTGGGGGTCCTGCTGTAGCCGCTGGCCGAATTTGCTCAGTGCGGCCTGACCGGCTGCGCCGGTGCAGGTCGGCAGCGCGAGGCCGATCTGCGCCTCGAGGTTCCCGCCGATCTGGGCCTCGAGTTCGGGCGGGGTCGCGCGGGCGAGCGGCCCCGCCGCCAGCGGCACCCCCACGAAGATCAGTCCGGCGGCCAAGGCTGCGATTGCAGTCAGCCCGCCGACGAGCGCCGAGGCGCGCCGCCGCCGCCTCTGCTCGATCGCCGGCCGCGCCGAACAGATTTCCCGCCAGACCTCGGCCGATACGACTAGCCGCGCCGCGTCGCCGGGATGCCCGAGGCGCACTGTGGGGCCAAGCGGTTCGACCTCCACCGCGTCCAGCGGCCAGTTTTGCGCCTCGCCCTCATGGGTGAAGTGGATCGCGTCGGCGGCCAGCACGATCTCGACCGCGTGGGCCGCGGTGGTCAGGCCATCGTTGAAGCGCGCCTGCACGCCGTCAGATTGGCGAGACGCCGAACGCATCCGCGAGGCCTTCGCCGGTCCGGGGACTGGAGCCGGCGGCTTGGCGCACGCTGTCGAGGTCGGCGGTCCCGGTTGTCTCCAGGCGGTCGAACAGGAATTTGCTGACTCGCGCCTCGACGAAGGGCATCAGGAATCCCAACGAAGTAGTCAGCAGCGCCAGGTTGCTCAGCGTCATCCAGGCCATGTCGTACCATTTGACCCGCATCCTGAAACGGACCTCGGCGAAGCCGATTCCAGCTGCGATCGATCGGAGCATCGCGGCCTGATAGGGTGAGAAGATCACTGTGTAGACGAGGGCCAGCGCGCCGGTCGCGGCGTAGATCTGCCCGAAAACCTTCAGAGACGGCTCGACGGTGTTGCCGGCGGCGTCCCTCATCGCCGGAATGAGGATCGACATCATGACGGCGATCAGCACGAAATAGGCCGCCATCGCGCCAACCCAGCCCAGAGCGAAGGCGCCGTAGACGTGCTCCTTTCGGGCGTCATCTATCCGGTAGCGGAACGGTCGGTCGCCAAAGCGCAGGCCATCCCACAGCGGACCCGCCAGTCGCCGGTTCGCCGCCGGCCAGAACCATCCCAGACTCACGACGCTCAGCCATACATAGCCGAGGTAAGACCAGCCGTACTTGGCGGGCGAGCCGGTGAGCTGAAAACGCACGCCGCGCCACGAGCTGCGGCTCGCGATGTAGCGGAAGGCGGTGAAGCGTCCGTACCCCATAAGGAAACTCAGGAAGATGTAAAACGGCAGCAGGATGAGACCCGCGAATGCCGGCGCCAGGAACTGGGCGCCGAAGACCACCACCAGGAACGGCAGGCCGATCGCGCCGAGCGCGAACAGGAAGCCCAGGAATAGCTCCTTGCCGCGGCCGGTATACTCGAATGGCTCGTCGTTCAGGTGGATCGAGGACCACAGCCGGCGGCGCACCTCGGTCTTGCCCCAAAAGCGGTAGAGCGTGAGTGTCACGAGATTGAGCAAGCCGTTCTTGAGGCTCAGTCCCAGGAACGATTTAAGGACAGCGCGCTGCTCAAGGCGCACCGGAACGCCGTCCATCTGGACGGCCGCAGGTTCTGACATCGAAAGCTCCCCCCGAAGCGTGTCAGCCAGGTTTGCACGCCGGGCGGGGCGAGGCCAGCGCAACCTGGCCGAGCGATGTTATCCGGCGAGCGTCTCCTGGAACCGCACCGGCTGGCCCCCGTGCGGGGCGACCACCTCGTCGTCGCGCATGACGACGCGGCCGCGGATGATGGTGGCCATCGGCCAGCCCTTGGCCTGCATGCCGTCGAAGGGGGTCCAGCCGACGCGGCTGGCCATGGCGGCGTGGGTGATGGTGCGGCGCGCCTTCAGGTCGACGATGGTGAGGTCGGCGTCATAGCCCTCGGCCAGCCGGCCCTTGTCGGCGAGGCCGAACAGCCGGTTCGCCCCATGGCTGGTGAGGTCGACCAGGCGCTCCAGGCTGAGCTTGCCGTCGGCGACGTGGGTCAGCATCACCGGCAGCATCGTCTGAACGCCCGGCATGCCCGACGGCGAGGCAGGGTAGGGGCGGGCCTTCTCCTCCGACGTATGCGGCGCGTGGTCGGAGCCTAGCACGTCGGCGACGCCGCTGGCGAGGCCGGCCCACAGCGCGGCGCGATGCTCGGCGGTGCGGACCGGCGGGTTCATCTGGGCGTAGCCCTTCAGCCGCTCATAGTCCTCGGGCCCGGCCAGGGTGAGATGCTGCGGGGTCAGTTCGACGCTGGCGACGTCCTTGTGGGCGGCGAGATAGGCGATCTCCTGGGCGGTGGTGACGTGCAGCACGTGGATGCGCTTGCCCAGCGCGGTGGCGATCCTGACCAGCCGCTCGGTGGACTGGATCGCCGACTGCGCGTCGCGCACCTCGTAGTGGCTGGTCCAGTCGCCGGTGCGGGCCAGCGGCCGGCGATCGGCCAGGCGGTATTCGTCCTCGGAGTGGAAGGTCGCGCGCCGGTTGGTGTGGCGCAGCACCTGTTCGATGCCCTCGTCGTCCTGCACCAGGAGCGTGCCGGTCGAGGCGCCCATGAACACCTTGACCCCGCAGCAGCCGGGCAGGCGCTCCAGCTCGCCTAGCCACTGGGCGTTCTCGTGGGTGCCGCCGACGTAGAAGGCGTGGTCGCAATGCATGCGCCCGGCGGCCCGCGTCAGCTTGTCGGCCAGCGCGTCGGGATCGGTGGTGGTGGGTTCGGTGTTCGGCATCTCGAACACGGCGACGACCCCGCCCAGGACGGCGGCGCGGGAGCCGGTTTCCAGGTCCTCCTTCCACTCCAGGCCGGGCTCGCGGAAGTGGACCTGGGTGTCGATGACGCCCGGCATCACCGTCAGCCCCTTGGCGTCGAACACCTCGCCGGCGCTGGCCTGGGAGAGGTCGCCGACCGCGGCGATCTTGCCGGCGCGCACGCCGATGTCGGCCATGCCCCGTCCGGCGTGGTTCACCACCTCGCCGCCGCGCACGATCAGGTCGTAAGTCTCAGGCATCAACCGGTTCCGTCGCAGCGAGCAGGTCCTTGGCGGCCTTGGCGACCGTGTCCACGCTCAGGTCCATCATGTGACAAAGCTCTTGCCTGAAGCCGGGGTCAATCGCGCGGACCTGCTCGTACTCGCGGGGCCCGCGGACCACCCGCGCGTTCGGCCCCCATGGCGCGTAGAGCCGGTCGTCGGAGGGGCCGAAGAGACCCAGCGTCGGCGCGCCCGCGGCGGCGGCCAGGTGCATGGTCCCCGAGTCGTTGCCGATGAAGAGCCGCGCGTGCTTCAGCGCTGCGAAGGCCGTCAGCAGGTCCACGCCGCCGGTGAGGTTGATGAACCGCTTCCTGGGCACGACATCCTGCAGCCCCCAGGCCAGCTTCTTGTCGTCGGGCCCGCCCAGCACCATCAACCGGCCCTCGGACATGGCCCCGTGCGGACCCAAGAGGCGCATGGCCACCTGGGTGAAGCGCTCCAGCGGCCAGGTCTTGCCGACCCAGTTGGCGGCCGGCGCCAGGGCCAGGATCGGGCCTTTCCCGGCGGTCAGTTCCCTGGCGTAGGCCTCGATCTCCGGCGAGGTGAAGAGGTAGGGCGGCGCGGGGCTGTCCTCGATCTTCAGGGTGCGGGCGGCTTCCATCACCTTGTGCACGGCAGGGCCGGCGACCTTGCGCTGGATGGCGCGCCGCCGGGTCGACAGGAACCGCGAGATCGCCGAGCCGCGCAGGTCGACGACCAGGCCCCAGCGGACTTTTCGCACCTGGCGCCAGAGGTCGAACCAGTGGCTGCCGTCCTTGGCCTTGGCGAAGACGATGACCCGGTCGAGGTTCGGGATCTCGGCGAACAGCGGCGCGGCCACGGGGCCCGCCACCACCGTGAATCGGGCGTTGGGGATCTCGTCCGCCAGCCGCTTGATCAGGCCGGACGACAGCACCGCATCGCCGATCCGCGTGGCCGTGATGAACAGGATCGGGAAAGGGGTTATGCGCGCCATCGGCCCTCTATAGGTCGGGCAGTGCTGGCGCTCCACACCGGCGCACCCCAAATTGCGGTCATGGTCCAAGCCCTCACCCACGCCGCCTTACCCAGCCGGGCGCTGATCGCGATCGGCGGGCCGGACTGGCGGTCGTTCCTGCAGGGTCTGATCACCCAGGATGTCGAGACGATGGCGCCCGGGGAAGCTCGTTTCGCCGCGCTGCTGACCCCGCAGGGGCGGTTGCTCTACGATCTTTTCGTGGTCGAGCGCGCCGACGGGGCCTGGCTGGACGTAGAGGCCGCGCACGGCGACGCCATCCTCCAGCGCCTTATGATGTACCGCCTGCGGGCCAAGGTGGAGCTGGCGGCGGACGACACACCCGTCTCCGTCCTTTTCTCCGCTCATCCCCGCGAAAGCGGGGACCCGGGTTTTTTCCGCGGCGACGTTTCAACAGGCGAGGCGTCCGGCGGCGGGAGCTCCGAAACACAAAACACCTGGGTCCCCGCTTTCGCGGGGATGAGCGGATTTGTGAGGGATCCGCGTCTGCCCGAACTCGGCTGGCGAGGGTATGGCGCCACCCCGCCCGCCGGCGCCGTCGAGGCCGACGAGGCGGTTCGCGAGGCGCAGAAGCTAGCCCTGGGTGTGCCCGGTCCCGCCGACTGGGGCTCGGACAAGACCTATCCGATCGAGGCCAACTTCGACCTTTTGAACGGCATCGACTTCAAGAAGGGCTGCTTCGTCGGCCAGGAGACCACCTCGCGCATGAAGCGCCGCGGCCAGATCAAAAGCCGCATGCTGCCGATCCGCTTCGATGGGCCGCCGCCGCCGCCGGGCTCCGAAATCCTGGCCGGAGACCTCCGCGCCGGCGAGGTGCTGTCGGGCGCAGACGGCGGCGCGATGGCGCTGCTGCGCCTCGACAGAGCGCTGGGGGCGACGCTGACCGTCAACGGTCGGCCCGTTACCGTCAAACAGCCGAAATGGTTCGCCACCGCCCCGGCCGAACCCCTCTCCTAGTTCCTCCCCAATCGGGCAGGTGGGCCGAAGCGCCGGAGGGGTCCGAACTCCCCCTTGCAGCTTGCGCCCGGCTCGGCTGAAGGTGCGCCGATGACCGAGATTCTTCGATGTGGCTGGCGCGGCATGGCCGGCGACCCGCTCTATGAGGCCTATCACGACACGGAATGGGGCGTGCCGGAATACGATTCCCGCGCGCTGTGGGAGAAGCTGGTGCTGGACGGCTTCCAGGCGGGGCTGGCCTGGATCACCATCCTGCGCAAGCGCGACGCCTTCCGCGCGGCCTTCGACGGTTTCGATCCGGACAAGGTGGCGGCCTATGGCGAAGCCGATCGGGCGCGGCTGATGGCCGACGCGGGCATCGTCAGGTCGAATGCGAAGATCGACGCGGCCATCCAGTCCGCGAAAATCTACCTGGCGATGCGCGACGCCGGCGAGGACTTCTCCGCGTTCTGCTGGAACTTCACCGGCGGCAAGCCCCTGCAGAACAGCTGGACCGAGGTCGGCCAGGTCCCGGCCAAGACCGAGCTGGCCGAAAAGGTCGCCGCCGCGCTGAAGGCCAAGGGCTTCAAGTTCGTGGGGCCGGTGATCGTCTACGCCTGGATGCAGGCCACCGGCATCGTCAACGACCACCTCACCTGCTGCTTTCGCCATGAGGCGGTGAAGCCCTGATGGCTCGCGGTCCCTCCATGCTGCTGGAGCGGGCCTTTGTGGGCGGGCCGGTCTGCGGCGTGGACGAGGCCGGGCGCGGCCCGTGGGCCGGGCCGGTGAGCGCCGCGGCGGTGATCCTCGACCCGAGGAAGGTCCCCAAGGGCCTGGACGATTCCAAGAAGCTCTCGGCCAAGACCCGTGAGGCGCTGGAGATCGAGATCAAGGCCAAGGCGACAGCCTGGTGCGTGGCCTTCGCCAGCGTCGAGGAGATCGCCAGCCTCAACATCCTGCACGCCGCGGGCCTGGCCATGCGCCGCGCGGTCGAGGGCCTGAGCGTCCAGCCGGCCTATGCGCTGGTCGACGGCAACTACCGCTTCCAGCTGCCCTGCGAGGTGAAGACGGTGGTGGGCGGCGACGGCAAGTCCAAATCCATTGCCGCGGCCTCGATCCTGGCCAAGGTGGCCCGCGACCGGCTGATGATCGAGATGGACCAGCGCTACCCCGGCTATGGCTTCGCCAGCCACAAGGGCTACCACGCCTCCATCCACGTCGAGGCGCTGCAGACCCTGGGGCCATGCGAAATCCACCGGCTGTCCTGGAAGCCCGTGCAACTGGCGCTGATGGGCGAGGCGCCTTCGCAGGACGAGCTCGCCCTAGACGACTAGCCCAGCAGCGACCGCGGCAAGGACTGGCCCACGTGCGGTGGCTTGTCGCATGGAACATCGTTCTTGCAGCAAAGGTTGCCTTAACGCCCCACCGCTATGGTCTCGGTTCCGGCAGAAGCTGGGTGGGGACGTCATGGCTAAGAACAAAGGGGCTTCGGCCCACTACGAGCTCATCGTGATCGGCAGCGGGCCCGCCGGGCGCCGCGCGGCGGTGCAGGCGGCGAAGCTCAAGAAGCGCGTCCTGGTGGTCGAACGCGGCCACCGCGTGGGCGGCGTCTCGGTCCACACCGGCACCATCCCGTCGAAGACCCTGCGCGAGACCGTGCTCAACCTCTCCGGCTGGCGCGAACGCGGCTTCTATGGCCGGGCGCACCGCAACAAGCAGCACATCACCGCTGAAGACCTGCGCATGCGCCTCAACATGACGCTGGGCCACGAGGTCGAGGTGCTGGAGCACCAGTTCGCCCGCAACAGTGTCGACACCGTCAAGGGCTCGGCCCAGTTCCTCGATGCGCACCGCATCCAGGTCACCACCGAGGACGGCGTCAGCATCTACAGCGCCGACCGGTTGCTGATCGCGGTCGGCACGCGCCCCTATCGCCCCAAGCACATCGGTTTCGACGGCGAGCACATCGTCGACTCCGACGAGATCCTCGAACTCACCCGCATCCCGCGCCAGCTCGTGGTGGTGGGCGCCAGCGTCATCGGCATCGAATACGCCTCGATCTTCTCCGCGCTCGACGTGAAGGTGACGGTGGTCGAGCCCATGCCGACGCTGCTGCCCTTCATCGACCGCGAACTGGCCGACGAATTCATCCACGACCTGCGCGACCGCGGCGTCACCCTGCGCTTCGGCTGCAAGGTCACCTCGGCCACGGTCGAGGGCCCGCAGCACTGCCTGGTCACCTGCGACGACGGCCGCCAGCTGCGCGCCGACATGGTGCTGTTCTCGGCCGGCCGCGAAGGCGCCGTGGACGACCTGGGCCTCGACAAGTGCGGCCTGGCCCCCGATGAGCGCGGCCGGCTTTGCGTGGACAAGGCGAGCTTCCAGACCGCCGTCCCGCACATCTACGCCGCCGGCGACATCGTGGGCTTCCCGAGCCTGGCCTCGACCTCCATGGAACAGGGCCGGATCGCCGCCTGCCACGCCTTCGGCGAGCCCGCGGCCGCCGCGCCTGAATTCTTCCCCTACGGCATCTATTCGGTGCCCGAGATCTCCACCATCGGCATGACCGAGGAACAGGTCCGCGAGAAGAAGGTCCCCTACGAGTGCGGCGTCGCGCGCTTCCGCGAGACCAGCCGCGGCCATATCGCCGGCATCTCGACGGGTTTCATGAAACTGATCTTCAGCCTCGAGACCCGGCGGCTCTTGGGTGCCCACATCGTCGGCGAGGGCGCGACCGAGCTGATCCACATCGGCCAGGCCGTGCTCAATCTGGAAGGCGGCCTCGACTACTTCGTCGACAACACCTTCAACTATCCGACGCTCGCCGAGGCCTACAAGATCGCAGCCCTCGACGCCTGGAACCGCATGCCGAAGGCGCAGGCCAGTGTGGAAACCACCGCCCAGGCGCTCGAACGCGCGGTGCGGGTCGTGAACGGCTGATCGGCCAAGCGGCGCCGTAAGACCTTGTTCACTATGCTTGGTCACCTCTCCTAAACCATAAGGGGCCAAGATTCTGAACTCTTGGGTCTCAAGGGTTTGTCATGAGCGTACCGGCCGACACCATCATCCTGGGCGACTGCCTGGAGGAGTTGAAGAAGCTGCCGGACCGCTCGGTCGACCTCGTGTTCGCCGATCCGCCGTACAACCTGCAGCTCGGCGGCGACCTGCTGCGCCCCGACAATTCCAAGGTCGACGCGGTCGATGACGACTGGGACCATTTCGAGAGCTTCGAGGCCTATGATGCGTTCACCAAGGCCTGGCTG